>Ga0129306_1000262_pt1 | contig 90973 bp, 64 predicted proteins | sample P827metagenome_FD_94438 | JGI IMG/M metagenome (GOLD analysis project Ga0129306, IMG submission 94438) | Capybara group fecal microbial communities from Wisconsin, USA - P827 metagenome | ecosystem: Host-associated > Mammals > Digestive system > Large intestine > Fecal | place: USA: Wisconsin...
ACCCTCCGTCGTCACGGATATGGCTATCCTGATGATGAATACTTCTTCTTGAAGATCATGGATATGAGTCGGAAGGAGTATATCAGGAATCAGCCATCACATAAAATTTGTGATTGAGCCTATTTTTTTAGCAATTATTAGAAGACAAATGATTGCTTTTTATAGTATTATAATTACGAAAAATTGTTGGTGCACGCGCACGGGCGCGTAAATACGGGCTTTCCGGTCCGTATGGCGGACATTCTTCCCAAGAGGAACGATCGATGATAGAGAGCTTAAACGGCATATTTGAGACCGTCAACTACAAACAGGGGACAAGTCTCAAACTCTATAACAATGATGAATATGAAGACTATCCGGCTCACTGGCATGTAGCTCTTGAGATAATAATGCCCACGGAAAACATCTATACGGTAGAGATCCCCGGCCGGACTGTGATCTTAAGAGAAGGCGACATAGCCTTTATATGTCCCGGCTGCGTCCATACGCTGTATGCTCCGGAGAAGGGACAGAGGATAATCTTTCAGCCCGATGTGGCATCCTTAAGGTTCATGCCTGATGTGGATGCAATGCTTACGATCCTCTCGCCCATGACGGTATTCACTCCCGAGGAGCATCCGGCTATCCACAGTTCGCTTAAGGAACTGATGCTGCACATAAGGGACGAATACTTAAGCGGAAGCTCTTTTTACGAAGTCACGGTATACGCGGACTTCCTTGAGATCCTCACGAAGATCGGCAAGGGCTACTCATATTCCAAGGATATCATCATGCCGGACAACCGCGGCAGAAAAGAAGAATATATAGAGAAGTTCATATATATATGTAATTATATCGGCGAACACTGCGCAGAGGATCTGACGCTCGAGGAGATCGCGCAGATGAGCGGCTTCTCCAAGTTTTATTTCTCAAGGCTCTTCAAGCAGTTCACGAGCGTTTCATTCTACAAATACGTGAACCAGAAGCGCATAGCACTCGCGGAGACGCTTCTCACGGAGCCCAGCAATTCCGTAACGGATGTGGCGGTCAACTGCGGATTCTCGTCTCTTTCGGCCTTTATCAGGATGTTCAAGATCATCAAGGGCTGTACGCCGACCGAATTCCGCAACATGTATACCACGACCAATTAAAAGGACGATCCTCTGAACGGAACGTCCTTTTTAGGTTTATCTCATGATCTTACGAACACCGCCGGTCTTACAGGCGGCTTCACATTGCGGTCCTGCAGGCTTCGCATTGCAACCCTGCAGATTTCCCGCCTCTCTCCTACAGGCTTCCCATTATCGCCTGGAATATCTTCACACTCGTCGCATTGTCATAGTGTATCCCGTCAGTTGCATTAAATCCGTCCGACATCAGATATCCGTGAGTGTCTATCCACCTTATGCCGGAGAGCTGGCTCTGTATCTGGTTATTGAAGAATTCAACCTGAGCCTCGGATACTCTTGCGTTATCGGATACCGGGTTAACGGACACATAATATGTAACGGCGCCTCTTTCGGCCCATTCGGCCGCCTTGGAATTGACGAGTGCCGCATACCTGTTCACATTGCCGACATCATTGACACCCAGATTGATCACAACCTTCGTACCGCTGCCTATCATCTCATCTGCCTCAGGGATAGCCGTGGACTCCAGCCACTTATATCCTTTCGACTTCTGACATATCCATGAACAGCCGCCGCCGCCCGTGGCGCTCTTCATCATCACGCATCTTGAATCGCCGATTATAAGGACATCCGAAGGATCCGTCACCTCCGCGACCTCCTGCTCATGCTCGGCCTCGATGTCAGGGATCAGATCATCATCCTCCGGAACCAGGACCTGTGTACCGGCATCTGCCTGTTCACCGTCTTCGCTCTCTTCCTCAAATACCGGCTTTTCATCACTCAGGTAATCATCGCAGGCAAATGCCACCTCATTATGATACATGAACTCATACCAGCCGCCCTCATCCTGTCCGATCGCTTCCACTGCTTCTCCGAGCTTAAGCATTCCCAGCGGTTCGAATTCCGTACTCGGTCCCTTACGGATGTTGACATTGCTCACTGCATAGATCGTCTTGGCCTTATCAAAGGCCCGAACCCTTGTAAGGTCGAGCACCGGACCCTGCTCGGACTCAGCAGCATCATCTTCGCCTTCATCCTCAGGTTCGGACTGAGGTACCGGCGTTATAAACTGCGATCCTTCGCGGGCTGATGCATCCTCATCGATAGGTTCCAGTATCGGCACCACTTTGGCCGTTTTGGTCCTGTTACAGCCGGAGAAGGTTAACATAATTCCAATAAAGAGAACGGATATCGCACCTGTAACTATCAAAGGGATCCTTACGGCCCTTACGATCCGCAGAATATCTTCAGTTTTTATCAAAGTGCCTTTTCTCTGCTTCATCTCGTTTCCCTTATGCGGTCTTACCACATAAAGCCCTGTCTTATATCCTCATACAGCCTTACGCTGTTTTCCATAAGGCTTACGCTGCCGTCCGTACCCATGAACACCAGGAAGCTGTAGAACAGGCCAAACAGCATGAGTACCGCATACACTCTCTGAGCCGTTCCGGCCGTTAATTCATCCTTTAACAGCAGGATCCATATTATAAGAGCCGCTATTATGAGTCCCGGGATCATATCACATGTATATCTGTACAGTATCCCCGCACCGTTGACATCGAATCCCGCTATGATCACGGCTCCGGCGATAAAGGTTATGAGCATGGCCTTAGCCTCCCTGCCGAGTCCCTTTATCCTGTAAAATACGGGGACGATCACGGACAGGAGGATAAGATTGGTCACATAGCTTCCTCCATATGTATATTCCGTTAGGTTCTTACCCATATAGGATGACTCTATGACCGATGAGCCAATATATGGGAAGTCAGTCTCCATGACCGGAGGCTGAAGGAAGAAACAATATAATCCTCTTATAAGTCTGTCCGCATTAAACCCTCTGTGATTCATGTCATTGGTGGTAAGGCTGTAGGTGGCACCAAAATCAAATATATTGCCGAATCTCAGATAATTGTATGCGCACACGGGCACGGCGACCAATACATACGGAAGAATAAATGCCGCGATCTCCAGGATTCCCCAACCTTCGGGCAGGATCATTATCCTCTTCTTCTTATCTCCGACTCTTTCTATTCTCCTGAATGCACGGAATATGAATACTGCGGCCACGCTGAATATCAGAAGCTGCGGCCTGCATCCGGCCACAAGAGCCATACACAGCGAACCCGCCGACATACAGAGGATCTTTCGTCTGCCTTCGTTAACACAGGACTTAAGCCAGAGGCCGAGACCCGTAAACGTAAACGCAGTTGCCGCCATTATCGGTATATTATAGATATCCGGTCTCGATATGAGGTATACCGTATTGGATAAGAGGCAGGTACTGATGCACATTAAAAGATAAGTCGCAAACGGTATCCTGCTGGTATTCTCATTCTTTTCATCCGGTGCAAATCTGAATATAAGTTCCTTTGTGCATATAAAAACACCTGCTACAAATAAAACATACAGGATTAAATCCGCATTATAATTGGCCAGCGAACCGCCTGTTATCAGGTGATACGGAAAGTACAGCAGCAGTTCGGGAACTATCCCGAAGTAAACAAAGTAGCTGCCGTTGTAGAAGGCTGCATCCATCTTATACGGTATACCTTCCACATTGAGCGCTATGGTGTCATAAGGATTCTCCTTGGCCAGAAGCTCCCCGGACACTTCATAATCCGTCAGCCTGACGGTTCCCTTTGATAATGACACGGCCAGATCCTGATACTGTCTGTGATGCGGCCAGGGACATGATACCATCAGATCGTTGCTGACGGACAGCCATCTCCCCAATGCAATAAGCAGAACAAACATCGTGATCACGCATATGGTCTGCCTCTTATCCTTTCTCTTAAGCGGAATGTTAAAACGGAATTTAAATGCACAGATCAATATCGATAATGCAAGAAATGTAGCAAGAAGCCTTACCGGTCTGATGACCCACGGCTTATGAGCATTAAAGCTTATCCTTCCGATCCCGGCCGATGCTCCGTCAGATACTGAGATCTTAACCCTTATGGTATTGACCTTACCATATGGATATATATTGATATAACCGCTCCCTCTGACTCCCGGGACCACTCTTGCAGACGGCAGGTCATACTCATACTCATCACCTTCGTCAGTGAGAGTAACCGTTACCTCGGCATATTCGGCATTTGTTATATCAAGGTCTTCTATATATATGTTTTCGACCCTGGCATCTGCCGTGATATCAGGAGTGACATATGTCCCGTCCGTACCGGTTGTCACGGACTCCGCCATCACGCCCGGTCTGTTTCCCAGCGTACGCAGAGAACTTATATTGAAGATAAGCGATTCCAAAAGGACTGCCGCGGCGGCAGCCGTCAGCAGTACCTTAACATACTTCTTCGAAGATTCGGACAATATGGACTTATTACCTCTTGTCGCTTTAGTCTCCATGGTCAGCCTTATATGTGTTCCTACTTATTCTTAGAGAACATGGTCTGTCTGGCACCGCGCATGGGTCTGTTGTTGAGCACATCATCCACCGCATCCATGCGAAGACCTGCATCTATGAAATCACAGTTCTTACAGAATGGCCAGTTCTGTCTGCCCCCGGCAATGGCCTCCCTGAGTTTCCTGTATCTTACGCCGTTCCATGCCTCTTTAAGTGTTTCCTTATTCAGGTCGGCGAGTGTCGTTGCCTCATAATTATCGCAGCAGCATATGCCCATCCTTCCGTCAGGGAAGATGAACACGTCCGTAAACGGCATGAGGCAGGTCTCCGTGATGACCTTCTCTGTTGCAGCCTTGTTGGGTGCACTTCCTGCCCTGTTGGTGAGCACGGCCTTGATATATCTCATCTGAATGAGTATCTCCACATCACCGAACTCATCCTCATGAGACCTGACATAATCATATATCTCCTTAACATTGTCATGGAGTTTCATATCATCGCAGTAATTGTTGATGATCAGCTGATCTATATAAGGCACAATAGACTTAACCTTGTCGATATCCAACAGCAGTCCGTTGGTTGACATAAATATGAAACTGTCCGGAAGCTTCTCCCTGCAGTACTTATGGAATTCCACTATACGCGTATCGATCCACGGTTCATTGTTGCCGTACAGCGTCAGATGACCCTTGAAATCCCAGTCTGCCAGCTGGTCTATGATACTGTAGAAGAGTTCATCCGTCATCTTCTTAAGCGGTCTCTTCTCATTATTCTTGCTTGCCGCACAGAACTCGCAGGTACTGTTGCATCTGTTGATGGTCTCGAGATTCACGATCAGAGGCTGGGGCGCCTCTTCCTTCCCGTTAAAGTAATCTATATACGCCTTCTGGCTCTTTGCCCTTGCCTTAAACTGCAGTTTAAGATATGCGTTGGATGCCAGCATCGGAAAACGCTTCTGCATCTCCCATCCGAATCTCCCCATAAAGTTATGTATCTTTACAGACATCTCATTACTCCTTTGCCTTTCAATAACTGTTATCACACAGCTTGTATATTAGCATTCCGCTTATTATTGTGTCAAATGTACCATGACAGTAGTGCCGTAACGGCCCGCCTCCATTGAAGCACGGGATCACGATCCGCTTACTGCAGTTCGTACAGCCATATCTCATACGGACTGTCATCCGCCGTATACGTGCCCGTAAGCTTAAGCCCCAGCTCATCGGCATTCTCAAGCTCTATCCTTGAGAACACGTACCGTCCCCCGAGTTCCTTAAGCGCGCCCGGATCGATATACAGGTTCCTGTCTTCCAGTTCGAGATCACGCAGGGGCGCATAAGTATTCTCACCGTTTCCGGAAAAAACATAAGCCCTCGGTCCCCATTCATCGAAGTATGTCTTAAATTCGGGCGACCGCTCCAGTGCCGGTGCGATAACGGCCCGCCACTTTTTCTTATACTCCTCCGTATACATCCCTATATAGCCGTCAAGAGTACTTATGCCGTTATATTCTAGTACGGCAGGGTGCATCCCGTATGCAACCGACCATTCTCCTTCATAATCAATATCAGCCTTGATCCTGTTGAACAGATTCTCGGAGTAGAACTCCCTGTAATCAACCGTACTGGTCTCCTTATGCTTTATGAGCTTATAGGCCTGATTGTAGCAAGTGTAATAGAAGTCATTGTATACCTGCGGTTCAAACATCACGACAAGGAGCGCGAACGTGACCGCCAGATTGCCGATAAGGACCCATGCTTTTAATGAAGTATCATAAAGCCTTGCCGCAATCATGAACAGAAGCGCATACCACAGAAAAGGATTAAAGAATATGGTCCTGTCAAACTGGAAGCCCTTAAGCTTCGGCACAAGAGTCTCCACGATATTCCTTAACGGCTCATAGTTATAAAAGCCGTATACAAGACAATTGAATACGATCCATAGGAATATGAGATTGATCGGATCCTTCAGTATGTCCTTACCGTCCTTATCGATTATGTGCCTGATGTTGAAATATATAATCGCGATTATACTTATCGGCAGTATCACATACATATGCGAATCCTGGCAATGGAACTGGCTGTTTAAGAATCCCTCTCCTGCAAGCCTGAGTACTTCACCGATACTGAACGAACTGATCACCATGGAATTCCTTATGGTAACGGTATCCGAGAACAGCATCGCGCCAAAAAGCCTGTACTCAAATATCATATAACCGAGGCTTAGCACTATAACAGACAGAAGTATCCGTCCCGGGAACCTCCTGTCCTTTATCCAAAGTATGAGGACAGCGCATGCCATATATCCGAGGATGAAGAAGCCGTGATATGAAAAGTATGATAAGAAGGGATATGCGAACAGAGCCGCATACCACTTAAGCAAACTCTTTATGTCCTTTGCATAATATATCCTTCTGAGAATGTATATAAGAAGCGGAACGGATGTAAATGCAATCCCGTAAGCCGGAAATACCGGTATGAGCCCGAACGCCGTTCCCGTGATCCATGCCAGAGGCCTGTATCTCCTGTAATCCTCTTTATATATATCCTTGATGAGCAGTACAAAAGAGAACATTCCGATAAGTACCTTAAGAGCATATCCGATGAAATACGCCACGATACCCGGAAAGAGATAATACATTATATTATAGAGAGAAAACTCAGAGCCGAACACATCCCTGTCAAGTCCGCCCACTATCGGGAGTTCCACGCCGTGAGCAAAGAATGCGTCATTTAACTTCATGACTCTGAAGTGAGCTATGAACAGATCCAGATTATCGTGGACTGCAATGTAACTGTTCTCCCGGTACCCCAGGAAAACCACTGCCTGTATAAACAGGATCAGTTCCACGATGTAGAGGAACCATTGTTTTCTCACGCTTTTAAGCAGCTTGCTCATAAGATTAAATCATCCTTTACACTTATCCACAAGATATGAACAACCCGGTGGATAATCAGTTAATCATAATTATATATTGAATCCGCAATATTGCCAATAATGTGCCCGTTTACGGCCCAAAACAAAGGAAAACATGCATTTTGCAGGATTACTTGCATTTTTTACCACTATATACGGTGTCATAAGAGCTGTCTTGCAATAATAACCCCTATATCTTGTGTTTTCTTGCATATTACATGGTAACGCGCTGCGTTAGTGTTTGTATCACATATTATACAGACATATTAAATCACATAAAACAAGATGTTGTGGTATCGTATTTTCGAACCACAACATCTAATGTAAAGCACTTATCAAAGCTCCTGTAATGATGGCAAAGTCAGACAGGTTGAACACTATGTTCTTAATAAACCCCGGAGCTTTGGTAAACATTATATAGTCCACCACATATCCTTTTCTCAGTCTGTCATAGGAATTACTGAAGGCTCCCCCCAGCAGAAGACTTAGTCCAAGCTTAAGTGTCCTGAGTCCGTGGTGGGTTAAAGTGATGATAAACACTATACCCAGTATCACGGTGAGAGCCACCGATGCCCACATGACCAATACCGGACTCCTGCTGCCTTTCCCGAGAAACGCCCCCTTATTACGATATGTCACTATTTTTACATGATCGTTCAGATACTCATAAGTCGTATCATTCTCTTCTCTGTGCCGTTTAATGAGCGAATCAGCTGCCGCTATCGCTGCAGAGAGCAATAAGTTAAACATGTCAGCCCGTAATCTCCTTAAGCTTGTCCCTTTCTTCAAAGGATGCCGCATTGCTTCTTATGTCTATCACCGGACCACCCGTTCCTTCAATATACTCTCTGGTAATGGTCACTCTGCCTATATTGTCATCTTTGGGTATCTCATACATGATATCCAGCATAAGATCCTCGATTATTGCTCTGAGCGCTCTGGCTCCGGTATCCTTCTCCATTGCTTTGGCCGCTATGGCTTCGAGTGCGCCATCATCAAAGCATAATTTAACTTCATCCAATTCAAGCAGTTTCTCATATTGCTTAAGTATTGCATTCTTGGGTTCCTTGAGTATACGGACCAGCATCTCCTCCGTCAGGCCCTGAAGTGTGCATATTATTGGCAGCCTGCCTATAAACTCGGGGATCATCCCGAATTTCTTAAGGTCCTCTATGGTCACCTTCTGCAATATGTCCTTATCCTTATCGAACTTATCCTTAAGCTCCGCACCGTATCCGATCGAAGTCTTCTTACGGAGTCTCTGCTTGATGATCTCATCAAGATCCGGAAAAGCCCCGCCGCATATAAAGAGGATATTGCGGGTATTCACCGTGGTCATGGGAACCATCGCCGTCTTGCTGGATGCACCTACCGGCACCTCCACTTCGGCACCCTCTAAGAGCTTGAGCATACCCTGCTGAACCGATTCTCCGTTGACATCCCTCGAACCGTGATTATGCTTCTTGGCTATTTTGTCTATCTCATCGATAAATATGATACCCTGTTCCGCCCTGTCTACATCGTTGCCTGCTGCCGCCAGAAGCTTGGATACCACGCTCTCTATATCATCGCCTATATATCCGGCTTCCGTCAGTGATGTCGCATCGGTTATGGCTAAAGGCACATTGAGAAGCTTGGCAAGTGTCCTTACAAGATAGGTCTTGCCGCTTCCGGTCGGTCCTATCATAAGTACATTTGACTTCTCTATCTCTATGGAATCCATCGTATCGGTAGCTACTCTCTTATAATGATTATAAACTGCAACAGAGAGTATTTTCTTGGCCTGTTCCTGACCTATCACATACTCATCGAGCTGTTCCTTGATCTTATGCGGAGCAGGAATATCCTCGAATTTTATTATGGGCTTATGCTCCTTGGGCTTCTTGACCCTCTGTCTTCCGGGCTCGGCTCCTCCGAAGAGATCAGACATGTTAAGGAAACTTATATTGGGAATACCGGAGAATATGCTCCCGAGCGGAACACCCTTAGGCTTCTCCTCCTCTGTCTCCGGCTCTTTGGGCTCTCCGTCCGACGATGTAACTTCGGCATCTTTCTTCCTGTTCGCATCGGTGTTCTGCAAAGGTTCATTAACGGACTTAGGCCCATCCGAAACGGATGAGCCTTCATTTTTGCCCTCATTATCTCCATTATTCTCAAACAGCTCTCTCATCATGGATGAAAATATCGCGGGATCATCACCCAGCTTGGAGAGATCGAAGTTGTTCACGGCATTCATGGTCCTGTCCAGACAATCCCTGCATACACAGATATTGTTCATAAGATGGATCATCTTGCCTGCTTTATCCTCGCTCCTGTGACAGAGCATGCATATTTCCTGGTAATCAGCCATATATCATTCTCTCTAATTCAAATCGTCCTTACTTACAAGTTTTATCTCAAAAGTCATCTCCTCGTATTCACCGCCGTCCATTCTGGATACCGTAACGGAGATCTCATCACCCTTGGAGTAATACTGCAGTTCTTCACGGAGTTCTTCCATCGAGCCTATCTTGGTGCCTTCTATCGCCGTTATGACATCACCCTGCATAAGGCCGCTCTCCTCGGCACCGGTTCCTTCATAAACCTGCCTTACGAGCACACCAACGGGAAGTCCGTACATCTGAGATACTTCATCCGTAACCGTCTGTCCGCCTATTCCCAGGTATCCCTGCTTGCCTTCCGCCACCTTGGTCCTTTCAACCCTTGTGACGATATCGCTCAGGATGGGTTGAGCGGAAGAGATGGGGATCGCAAACCCTACTCCGTCTACTACGGCACCGCCTATCTTACTTGAACTGATTCCTATCACTTCACCGGAGATATTGAGCAATGCACCTCCTGAATTACCGGGGTTGATCGCTGCATCCGTCTGTATAAGTCCGTTGGATACCGTTCCGTCATCCATTTCAAGAGTCCTGTTTACGGCGCTGATGACTCCGTAAGTAACGGTCTGTCCGTATCCCAACGAGTTGCCGATCACTACGGCGGGTTCTCCTATCTTGATATCGTCGGAGTTGCCCAGATTAGCAACCTTTATGGCGTTCCTCGTGTCACTTTCTATATCGTCTATATCCACCATGATGACCGCCAGATCCTTATCCACATCCGTTCCCTTGATCGTGGCTTCTGCAGTCTTGCCGTCTATGAACTGGACCTTGAGCGTCTCGCTGTCTTCCACAACATGATTGTTGGTGGCAATATACAGCATATCATCATCTTCAGCTATGATTATCCCGGAACCGCTTCCTTCGGTTTCCTCGGAATATGTCTGACCCCAGAAGCTCTGACCGGTGACCACGTACTTACCGGTAATCGATACTATGGAAGGCATCGTGTTGTCTACCATATCCGATACGTCAGTTACGATTATCCCGGACGGATCATCCGTATCGGATTCTATCTTTGAGGATATTAACGCATCATCCGACAAATCGGAAGGTTCTTCCTTAACGCCCTTATCAACCTTCTTTTCAGATTTTTCCTCTTTATCCGCCTTCTCTTCTTTTTCCTCGATCTCCTCTGTTACGGCATTCTCCGTTGTTCCTACGGCGCCGAGTCCTTTATTCAGGATAAAAATCGTGGCACCTGCTGCCAGTCCGAAAAGAATGCCCGTACCGATCACGGCGAACACTCTGCCCCAGAATCTGCCGGCCCCGCCTTTTTTCTTACGAGGCTTGTCGCTTCCAAATGTGTCGCTTGAATCGGCAGAACCGCCCGTACCGTTTCCGGCCGTAACGACTGTCGATGAGGTTTCCGTCACACGGTCCCTGTAATTCTCGGTGTCCGGCCTGCTGTAATACGGTGATCCTGATCCTGCGCTTCCGGTCGTATAAGTTGCTTTTCCTTCAGCATTTGAATAATCATAATGTCTTGATGAATATACTCCGTTAGATACGGATGTTACGGATGTGTCTGTCTGACTGTTGTCCGTATCCACGTCTGTATTATTGTCATTATTCAGACCAAATCCATATTCCTCATCCATAATATTGCTCCTCCTTAAGTCTGTCCTGCGATGTATTACGCTTTGTATCTTCTTGTTACTGAGATACAATATAGGCCTCATTTGTGTTCAAATTGTGTTCATTATGTGTAGATTCTGAGACGCTTACCTGATCACTCAACCGTAACAGACTTGGCCAGATTCCTTGGCTTATCCACATCCAGGCCCCTTGCAACGGATACATAATAACCCAAAAGCTGAAGAGGTATAACAGCGAGGCTCGCTGCAAAGTGAGGATCTACCTTAGGTACGTATGTTACAAAATCGCACGAATCTTCCGTCTTATAATTACCTGCTGATGTCAATCCGAAAAGGTATGCTCCCCTGGCTTTACACTCAACCATATTACTGATCGTCTTTTCATACAACTCAGGCTGTGTAAGAGCCCCGACCACAAGCGTTCCCTCTTCTATAAGGGAAATGGTACCGTGCTTAAGTTCTCCGGCGGCATATGCCTCTGAATGAATGTAACTGACTTCTTTCAGCTTCAGACTTCCCTCAAGTGTTACGGCATAATCTATTCCTCTGCCTATGAAAAAGATATCATGCGCATTCGCGTACTTGGCCGCAAACCACTGGATCCTCTCCTTATCAAGAAGAATATGCCCTATCTTATCCGGAATGGTCATCATCTCATCTATATAATGACCGTATTGCTCGTCATCGATAGTTTCGCGCGCTTTGGCAAATTCTAAGGCCAGGCAGTACATCGCTATAAGCTGTGCGGAATATGCCTTGGTCGTTGCCACGGAGATCTCGGGACCCGCCAATGTATAGAATACATTGTCAGCCTCTCTTGCAATGGATGAACCTACTACGTTGACAACACCCAAAGTCTTGATTCCGTTGTTCTTTGCTTCTCTGAGTGCCGCAAGAGAATCTGCCGTCTCACCCGACTGGCTTATGATAATAACAAGCTGATCCTTATCAAGGATAGGATTCCTGTATCTGAACTCACTCGCAAGTTCAACCCTTACGGGGATCCTTGCAAGATCTTCCATTATATACTGACCTACCATTCCTGCATGCCATGCGGAACCGCACGCAACAATGGTTATCTGTGAAATGTTCCTGATCTCTTCGGGGGTCAGTCCGACACCCGACAGATCGATCCTGCCGTTTTTAACAACACTTCCGATAGTATCCTCAACAGCCTTGGGCTGCTCATGGATCTCCTTTATCATGAAATGCTCAAAGCCGCCCTTTTCGGCCGCTTCCGCATCCCACTTGATCTCAACGCTTTCCTTCTCTATCTGATCACCGTCAAGGTTGTAGAACACAGCCTTTCCGTCTCTTAAGCATGCCATCTCGAGGTTTCCTATATAGTAAACCTGTCTCGTATACTTAAGGATCGCAGGTACATCCGAAGCTATATAGCAATCCCCGTCGGCGATACCTATGATCATCGGACTTTCTTTTCTTGCTGCCCAGATTTCGTTAGGATGATCTTTAAACATTACTTCAAGAGCATAAGAGCCCCTTACTCTGACCATCGTCTTGGCGATCGCATCAACAGGTCCGATATTGTACTTCTTATAATAATAATCTATCAGCTTGATCACGACCTCGGTATCGGTCTCTGAATAGAACTGATATCCGTGTCTTAAAAGCTTATCCTTGAGTTCCTGGTAGTTCTCTATTATACCGTTATGAACGCCTACAACATCGCTCTCAACCGTACCCGAACCCGACCTTGAACAGTTACCGCTGACATGCGGGTGCGCATTGATCTGTGAAGGCTCGCCGTGAGTCGCCCATCTGGTATGGCCGATACCACAGGTACCCTTAAGGGATCTTCCTCCGTCAACCTTATCGGAAAGTTCTTTTAACTTTCCTTTCTCCTTAACTACTTCCGCGGGAGTATCACCGTCCCTTACCGCCAATCCGGCAGAGTCATATCCTCTGTATTCAAGCTTTGACAGACCTTCCAACAGTATCGGGGCTGCCTGCTTGCTTCCTACATATCCAACTATTCCGCACATACGGATCCTCCTTCCAAAGCCTTACGGGCTTTAAGCGGTGTGATGCGTTCTATTCGAAAAAACCGGGATTCATGGATATCTTCTTAATGAATCCCTTCGGTAATCTCTTATGCTTTTTGCCGATCAAAAAGCCTGCATATCTGCAGATCACCATCCATATATATCCCGGGATCCGGCCTGTATGGCCGCCCGATCTAAGCTCCCTTATCGTAGCCAGGACAAGCTTCTTACCTTCGGACTCCGATGAAAGGCCGCCGAATACCTCCGGGTGCAGCGCCTGGGATATGCCTATATCCACATTGCGCCTGAACTGCTCCTTAGCCGTATAATTATGGGAATGATACACTTTCGCATCAGCCGTATACGAGATCTTATATCCTGCCTTAACGGCCGAGCAGGCATATATCATGTCCTCATTGAATATGGTCTTATCCGTGAAGCCGCCGAGTTTATCGAAGATCTCTCTGTTGTATGCACAGCTCACATTGGAACAGAAGTAGGTCTTGATGCCCAGTGTGTCCGTATCGCTGCTGCTTTTTATGATCGAAGTATCCGGATAGTTAAAATCCCTTGTCAGACGCTCCTCCGGTATGCAATCCGCCTTCGGAAGCTGTCTGGCATAGCTGACCGCTACACTCTTATCTTCAAGCGGCTTTATGAGCGCATCCACGAACTCCTCATCCGCAGGGACCGCATCCTGTGTCATACAGATAAAAACAGGAGCATCCGAATAACTGACCCCCAGATTTCTCGTCCCCCCGTGGTCGAACAGTGATTTCTTAACGGTATGGACCTCTATCGGGATCTTATACTCCCTGCCCGAACTCTCATACAGAGAAGCAAAACCGCCTTCTCCGTCAGCGGCATCGTCAGGGACAGTGTCCATTATTATCACCTTACCGATAACGCTTTTACCTGCATCAAGCATATCAAGCGTATCGAGCAGTTCTTCATCCGGTTTGTAGGTAGGTATTATTATATCCGTCAAATCACTATCTCCGGTCAATAACCCGTGTCTGCAGATACCTTACTGCTGTAGTTCTTAACTTCATCCGAAGGAACATAAGAATCGTCATCGAAGAGGAACTTCTGCAGCATTATGACATTCTCTTCAAGATTGACAGGTATGACACAGGAACCCTTGGATCCGACCTTGCCCGTGGCACGATTGGATTCAAACGGGAAACCGTCATCCGCAACAATCTTATATCTCCCTATCCTGCCCATAAGATCCACTATCTCATCGGAATCCAAAGATGTGGATACATAGTCCTTCACGCCGTCATAGGCAGCCGCCAGTTCCTTGGCATTTGACTTCTTGGCTGTCTCCATACACTCGGTGAGCACCGTTCTCTGCCTCTTGGCTCTTTCAAAGTCATCTCCTACATATCGGATCCTGCAGTAAGCTGTAGCCTGTAATCCGTTAAGTGTCTGAGGGCCGCTGCTCGTTACAGCCGTATAATCCTTACCCTCCGTGGCATAGAAATGCTCCTTATCGTCAGACTTGCCCACCATACTGATCTGGTAGTTATTGAGATGGTCTATCTCATTGTCATGAACATCTATCGTGACACCGCCTAAAGCGTCGATTATCTTGGTAAGTCCCGTGAATCCTACGGTCACATAGTCCGTGATGTTAAGATCCAGGTTCATGTTGAGCATATTGATGGCCTGCTCGGGACCGCCCTTGGCATAAGCGGCATTACACTTATTATATGTATCATTGCCCAGATTAAGATAGGTATCTCTGAATACCGAGCATAACCTGACCTCACCCGTATCCTCATTGATCGATGCGATGATTATGGTATCGGAACGATTCCCCTTGCCCAGGGATTTGTCTCTGGCATCCACACCGAATAGAGCTATATTCTTATATCCCTTGAGCGTTTCACTCGTGGCCACGTTCTCATTGATCACGATATCCTCTTCGTTGATCGTAACCTTTTGAATGGAAGTACCCTTTCTTACAAACCATACTGCTCCGACAAGCAGAAGCAGTACGAGCATCTCCAGTATCAGCAGTACGATCCTTCGTCTCTTCTTTGCCCTCTTTTTAGCCTCTGCCGCGGCTCTTCTCCTTCCGGCCTCTGCACCGGATCTTACGCGTCTGTCTCCCGGATCTCTTCGAGACCTTCCTACATCGCGTTCATCATAATCATCGTAATCTCTTACTCTTCTGCCTGAATTTCTCATTTCAGTCGACATTTTTCATACTTCTCCCATCTTTTTGTTAGTAGGCATTCTCATTGATAAAACCTCTGAATACCGTCAAGAATATAATCTTCAGATCAAATCCGAAAGACCAATTCTCAATATAGTATATGTCATAATCTATCCTCTTACGGATAGATGTATCCCCCCTGAAACCGTTGATCTGTGCCCAGCCGGTAAGACCCGGTCTTACCTGATGCTTGATCATGTACCTGGGAATCTCCTCCCTGAACTTCTCTACGAACTGAGGCCTCTCGGGTCTGGGACCCACTACGCTCATATCACCCTTAAGGATATTGAACAACTGCGGAAGTTCATCGATACTGGTCCTTCTGAAGAACTTACCCACTTTGGTGACTCTCGGATCGTTCCTGGTAGTCCAGGCCTTGACTTCTTCCTCTGTATCCTGCACATACATCGTACGGAACTTATACATGTCAAACGGCTTATTATGCAGTCCGACTCGCTCCTGCTTGAATATGACCGGTCCCTTACTCGTACACTTGATGATCAGGGCCACGATCAGCAGGAAGGGCGAGAGTACTATAAGTCCTATAAGCGAAGCCACTATATCAAACAGTCGCTTGACTATGGCATTGAATGTATTGGTAAGCGGGATATAACGGATATTGATAACCGGCAGTCCGTTAAGATCCTCGGTATAAGGCCTGTTGGGTATGAGGCTGTTATAATCCGGAATGAACTTGGTGTGAACACCTGATTTTTCGCACATGCCCACGAGTTCCTCAAGTCTGTCATAATCCGAAAGAGAGAGCGTAACGGCTATCTCGTCCAGCTCACTTACGGGAAGGATCATGCCCAGATTATCTATACCGCCTATAACTTTCACACCTTTATACATTGTCCCTCTCGGAACCTTGTCATCCAGTATTCCCCTGACCACGTATCCCCACTGGGGATTGGCCTTGATACGGCTGATATACTCCTCTGCAGCCCTTGAGTAGCCGATAAGAAGAATATGCTTGATATTGTATCCGCGCTTCCTCATATGGCTTAATATCCACCTGATCACAAGCCTCTCCAGTATCATGAAGAAGGCGCAGACTATGGAATAGATACCTATAAGTCCGCGGGAAAAATCACTTTTCTTGAATAAAGCTATACATACAAGGAAAACAAAAGCACCTGCGACGTTGGAGGCGAACACCTGAGTTATCTCGGTTTCGATCCTCCTCGTACGCTTGGGAGTGTACATATTGTTGAGATAGTACAATACAAGATAGCCCGGCACCAGGAAATACAATGCCGAGAAGTAGAACTGCATGGTATATGCTCCGGCATTGGAATCTGCAAAGGGACCTTCAAACTTAAGCCACCATGACAGAATGTAGGAGCCGGCCACTACTATAGCGTCTAACAGGACCTGAAGCCTGTTAAAATACTTTTGATTATCCTTGATCATACCTGTAAACCTCTTTTAGAGGACATATCCGTTTTATAAACGGCCATCATTGTATTTTACAATAATCGGCAGTCTTATGCAAATCGGCGGAAGATATTGATCCACAATTGAAGCTGTATGGCCGCATAACTGCCGAGATTAGCGACCTTAAACCGGACTCTCTTTTCCCGTCCTTTTTTGTCATATCCCATGGCAATACCCTTAAATATGCCTTTTATATAGGTTCCACCGTATCCTTTCAGGATAAAGAACACGATCTTGATCCCGAAGCCCAGCATTAAAAACGGAAGATTGATAAGCTGCTGCAAAACCGGCATATTCTTGCAGATAAGATAAGTACTGTTTCTGCTGCTTAAGTTCACCTTGAACTCATTATATCTTGAACCGGAGAATCCCGATCCCGCATGAAGTACCTCAGCCCCGGGACAATAGATATTCTTATATCCCTCTATACGCGCTCTGTATCCGATATCTACATCTTCCAGATATGCAAAATGTCTCTCATCAAACAATCCCAGATCGTTAAGTACCTTACGCCTGTAGATCGCTGCTCCCGCGCATGCACTGAATATGCTGCGGGCCGAATTACAGTCCGCGGCTTTTTTGCCCTTTTTATATGCAAATGCCCAGCCTAATGCGGAGTAATGGTCGCCGGCCCCGTCCATGATATCCGGATCGTCCATCCTGAGCATCTTTGCGCTGACGCTGAATATCTTTTCATCCGCATCAATGGCTTCTCTTAAGGCTGTGACGAAATGCTCTCTTACCACCGTATCATTATTGAGCAGGATCACATATTCCGTATCCGCTGCTCTTATTCCCGTATTGACGCTTGCGGCAAATCCTCTGTTGGCATCATGGACCACCAGTTCAACATCAGGAAAAGAATCCCGCACAAGCTCAACACTTCCGTCACTTGAGCCGTCGTCCACGACGATGATCTTAAAGCCCTCACCTGCTGTGTCACGGAGACTCTGCAGACAGGCTTCAAGATATCTGATTCCGTTGTAATTGGGGATTATAACCGTTGTATCCATAGTATTCATCATTCTATGACCTGGTACTCTTCCTGTCAGGTCCCGCATCGGTATCATCCATAAAGTACGGATCATAAAGATTCAGATACCCTTCAAGGCTGACTTCTCTGCTTAAGTCCACTCCGGCATTCAGGTAGTCTATCTCATCATAAGTTACAGGCGCCAGATAAGCAGTAACATCCACGTACGGCGCATTGATCTCATCTTTCTTTATCTGTTCCTCTAGTTTGCTTATTAACTCACGATTAAATAAATGCAGGTTTCTTTCGTCTCTGGCCACCCTGACTACGATATCCGCCAGGTCGTCGACCACCATAAGATTTCTTATGTCCAGATACAGTGCATCCTGCTGCAGGATCGCTCTGTGCATGTATCCGCTGAAATGTATGTTCAGTCCGTCATAGATACAGGTCTTCGTGGAGTCCATGACGCCACCCGCGATCTTCCCGTCGCGGATCACGGGTCCTCCCAGGGCCCCGACATCATATCTGTTAAGGAAAGTATGATATGCCATCTTTCCTCTTCTCGTCGACTTAAGCTCGTCTCTTCTTAATGTGATAGGCCCTTCCTTGGGATATACCAGTTCATCCCTGTACTCTATCCTGTAAAAACCGTTATGTCTTGTGTGTTCAACATCCGCCTTAACGCCGGCCTGTGACAGATAGTCCGAAACCGCTCTTCTGCCCGCTTCATAGGCATAGGTCTTACTCTGAGGATTGGATGCCGTGGAGCCCGAGTGGCTTCTCCAATGATAGAGTATCCTGGAGATATGACCGTATAAAAGGGGATTGGGTTCGGAAGACTCGGTCGTGAGTGCATAGGCCCTTAACACCAGATCATGATCCTGTGCTCCGTCATAAGCACTCCTCAACATCAACCGCTTGATGATGTCGGCCTTCATGACAAGAAAATGACAGATATAATTGTTCGTTAAGAGAAGATCAAGGTTAAACGCAGGCTTATAGTTGGGTTCAAAGAAGCTCTCGCCTGCCTGGTCGCACTTGTCCTCATCGGAATATATAAAAGCATATCCGCCCTTAAACTCCAAACGGCTCTTCTCGATAAGGGAGGCATATTCATACAGACAGTCAGGGGTCAGCATGTCATCATGGTCCAGAAGGCCCACATAATCGCCTATCGCCGAGCGCAGGCCTGCATTGGTGTTGGCGGATATTCCCTTATTCTCTGCTATACGTATATATTTGATCCTGTGATCCGAATAAGACTCACAGACCTTCTTAACATCGTTAAGCCTGGATGCATCGGCTATTATGAGTTCAAAGTTCTTATAGCTCTGCGCAAGAACGGAATCTATGCAGGCTCTTAAGTAACTCTCTTTTGTCTCATATGCGGGAACTACGATGCTGAACATGACCGGAACAGGCCATATCTTCTTACGCTGAGTCTCAAGGACGTCTCCCGACACAGGCATGAATTTGTATTCCTGCCTGTCCATTATCCTCTCCATGGATGCGTAAAAGGTGTCCTCCAACCCGTTTTTCTTAAGGTAATTAACCGCTTTTTTGATATTTCCGAATGCCATATACTTTACCGACAAAATACTGCCTACCCGTTAAGGGTAGGCAGATAAAAGATCATAAATACGATTTAAGCGCTTCCGTAAGCCTCTCATTGCGCTTTGCAGCGTCCTCTAAACTCTCACCCTTAACTCCCATATAGAACTTGATCTTCGGCTCCGTGCCCGAAGGTCTGGCACAGCACCATGAGTCATTATCAAGTTCAAAGTAGAGAACATTGGATTTCGGAAGTCCGGTCGGTGATGTCGCCCCGGTGCTCATATCCTTTATTACGTCATTCTCGTAGTCTCTGAACTTAAGGACCTTAAGTTCTCCGAAGTTTGCAGGCGGGTTAGCTCTCAGCTTGTCCATTATCGCCTGTATCTGCTTGGATCCGTCCACGCCCTTAAGAGTGATAGTATACATGCCTTCCTTATAGAAGCCGTATTCCTCATACATCTTCACCATCTGATCCCATAACGTGATGCCCTTGCTCTTGCACCATGCGGCTACCTCGCACAGACACATCACTGCTACGACCGCATCCTTATCCCTGGCATGAGTTCCGGCTAAGCAGCCGTATGATTCCTCAAGACCGAAGACATAGTTGTTGGAACCCGTCTCCTCAAATCTGAGTATCTCTCTGCCGATATACTTAAATCCCGTAAGGACCTCTATAAGCTTAACCCCGTACTTATCTGCAATGGGATCTGCCATATTGGTGGTAACGATCGTCTTGACCATTGCAGGATTGACGGGCATGATCCCGTTGACCTTACGCTCTCTTAATATATACTCTGCAATGAGCATACCCGACATATTGCCGGTGAACGGTACATACTCGCCCGTCTTGGTATCCAGGGCATATATTCCCAGTCTGTCAGCATCGGGATCCGTTGCAAGAACAACATCTGCCCCCTTCTCCTTAGCCAGCTTAAGCGCAAGAGTGAACGCTTTGGGATCCTCGGGATTGGGATAATCCAGCGTCGTAAAATCAGGATCGGGAAGTTCCTGCTCGGGAACCACGTAAACATTCTTAAATCCAAGCTCGCTTAAGATCCTTCTCACAGGCTTATTGCCCGTTCCGTGGAAAGGAGTATATACTATCTTGATATCCTCGGCCATTTCCTTTATGACCTCAGGATGAATGATCTGCTTCTTAAGCTCTGCCATGTACTTGTCGTCGATATCCTTGCCGATGACAACATACAGACCCTTGCTTATCGCTTCAGCCTTATCCATCGTCTTAACGTCATGGTAGTCCGTGACCTTCTTGACTTCGGTAATGATCTCATTGTCCATGGGCACGGAAACCTGCGCTCCGTCTTCCCAGTACACCTTATATCCGTTATACTCCGGGGGATTATGGCTTGCAGTCACCACGATACCCGAGATACAGTTAAGCGTACGTACCGCGAAGCTTAGCTCGGGAGTCGGACGAAGTTCGTCAAATACATAAGCCACGATACCGTTGGCATTGAGGCACAGTGCAGCCTCGTCGGCAAATTCGGGACTCATCCTTCTCGAATCATATGCTATCGCAACGCCTCTGTCCTGTCCGCCTTTCATGATTATATAATTGGCCAGACCCTGCGTAGCCTTCCTGACGGTATATATGTTCATCCTGTTGGTGCCGGCACCTATGACTCCTCTTAAGCCTCCCGTACCGAACTCCAATTCCCTGTAGAATCTGTCTTCTATCTCTTTGTCATCGCCCGCGATACCCTTAAGTTCCGCCTTGGTATCAGCGTCAAAATAGTCGTCATTTAACCAGAATTCATACTCTTCTCTGTACTTCTTATCGTTCTCCATAATATGTCGACCTCCTTAGTATAATGACCATAGATATCTGCTTCGCAGACTCTAATATATTAGCATATCCTGACCGAATAGTCACTTCGATCGAGCGAGAAGTTCGGATTGAAATAGGGATCGCCGGCCTCTATCACATCCGCCCATTTCTTACGGAAAAGCTCGGATTCTTTCTCATACCTCTCAGCATTCTCTCCGCTTAAGTCCGACCCTCTGCTGTTGGACTCAAAATGATACAGCTCGGCAAACGGAGTAAATACGTTCAAAAAGCCCTGACGCCTTAATCTTAAGCAGAAATCCACATCGTTTAAGGATACCGCAAAGTGATCGTCAAGTCCCGCAAGCTTGGTATACAGATGCTTAGCCACCATAAGGCATGCTCCGGTAACTGCCGATACATCCTGAGCATAGCAGAGCCGTCCCATATATCCGAGATTATCATAAGCCTTGCCGTAGTGGGTATGACCGGCCGTTCTGTGTGCACCCAGTCCAATGACTACTCCCGCATGCTGTATGGATCTGTCGGCATACAGAAGCTTGGCTCCGACTGCCCCCACATCCTTGCGCTGAGCATACATAAGCATCTCTTCCATCCAGTTCGGAGTAATGACCTGAGTGTCATTATTGAGCAGCAGCAGATACTGTCCGTCCGCATATTCCGCTCCGTAATTATTTACTCTTGCATAGTTGAAATCGCCCACATATCTTAAGAGCTTGATATTCTTTCCTTCAAGAGTCCTGTAATATTCCTCGATCTCAGTGGTCGTTGAATTGTTCTCAACGACTATGATCTCGTAATTGTCGTATGTGCTCCTGTTTAAAATGGAATCTATGCATCTCTCAAGATCTTCCCTGTGATCTCTGTTGGGTATGATAATGGAGATCTTGGGATGTGCGACCAGCTCGTAACTGATCCTGAATATGGTCTCAAATGCTCTGGTGCTTGTGATTGTGAAATTCCTGAATCCCTTGTTTGTAAGATGATCCGCAACGGCACCTTTGGCAGCTTCAATGGCATAACTCTTGGCATCTATATTCTTGGCAACGCTTCCCGAATGGGACCTCCAATAATACAGAAGCTTCGGCACATGCACGATATTCTCTGCCCTGTCGGTAAGTCTTAAGATCATGTCATGGTCCTGGCTGCCGTCAAACTGTGTCCTGAACAGCTCGGTTCCGTCAAGAAGATCTCTCTTGAAACAGCTGAAATGACAGATATAGTTATTGGCCCTCAGATTGTCGATCGCAAAATCAGGCTTAAAATGCATGGTTATCATTTTATCTATATTGTTTCCCCTGAAGGTGGTCTCATCACAATACAGATAATCGGCATTTTTCTCGTTGATCGCCGTGACATATTCAAAAAGAACACTCGGATGCAGTATGTCATCATGATCAAACAAAGCAAGATAGTCGCCCCGGGCATTTTCCACGCACACATTGGTATTGCCGGATATTCCCAGATTATGATCCAGCTTGCAATATCTGATACGCTCATCACTCTCTGCTTTTTTCTTAAAATACTCGCCTACATATCCGTGGTCTGCATCAGATCCGTCAGCAAGCACAAGTTCCCAGTTCTTATAGGTCTGAGCCTCAACGGATTCAAACATCTGCTTCATAAACTCGGCAGGAGTATTGAATAAAGGCACAAGGATACTTATGACGGGCGAATACCCGAATTCATAATTCTCCTCATAGCTGCGCCTCTCATTGTTCGGAAAACTCCTCTTTCCGTACCCTTTCTTAGCCTTCGACTCGCGTATCTTATAATTAACCTTGCTCACAAATCCCCTGAATCCCCCCAGATTATGTATTCTTTTGCGCAATTTGCCGGTCTTCAGCATAATGTCGCGTATCCACTTCGTATGACGCCAGATGGGATTGTTATGTATCCTGTCAAGACGATAATTCAACGAAGCGTTCTCTTCTTCGAGACGCGCGATCCTCATGGCATATTCTCTGTTTTTATCACGCTCTGTTTCATAGAGCTCTTTGTATTTCTCACTCATTATTCACATACCTGTTAGTGAACCTGCACAGTCTCATTCTCGATGCAAGGCCTTTGGCCGATACTCCCACCTGATATCTGCCCTCCGGCAGACCACTCAGATCCGGAACAACCGAGAATCCGCACATTGCGGGTCTCTCTTCGGGATCGAGATTGATCTCTAAGTCCGGTCTGTATATCCTGTTGCAGGGGATCTCATATGTGTCACCGTTCTCCCCCTTAAGCAAAAGCTTGAACTCAAAGCATGAATTGTCACTTCCCGCGACAAACGCATAGCCGCATATATATATGGTATGCTCGAGTTCCTCTTCGGAATACGGAACATCCGCACTGTCCGCAGCCGCGGGTCCCAGCCAGTACTTAAGAGTCCCGCACTGCTCAAGGCTTATTATGAGACAGTCATTGTCCCATCTGCCGTCGACTCCATGCTTCACCTTCTTTGGAATCTTCCTGAGGATCTTCCTGCTTCCGTCATACTCATATTCGTAAGCATAAGTATAATTGCTGTCCAGGATATCTCTTGTGAGATAATCATGATAGTAGGGATCCTTCATATACAGGGCGGGATGCTTCTCATACAGCCTCTGCCTCTCGTTCATCAGCCTTACTATCTTCTCTTCAGACTCATCATCACCGCGGCTTAATGACTCGTAATGCCACAGATGAGTAGTGTTTACCACTACATTATAATATCCCTTCTCATACAGAGTAAAGCACATATCAACATCATTAAAGGCAACCGCGAGAGATTCGTCAAAGCCTCCGATACCGTCAAATACGGTCTTCCTTATCATCATGCAGGCACCGGTCACCGCTATCACATTACGGTCGACATCTGCCGCGTGGTCGTAATATACCCTGTTATCCTCCTTGTACTGCAGCTTATGTACGGGTCCCAGTCTTAAATTGGTGATTCCGCAATGCTGTATGACCTTGCTCTCGGGATAATAGAGCTTGGCCCCTACTGCTCCCACATGCTCTCTTACGGCATACTTAAGCATCTTGAGCAGCCATTTTGAATCTCTTACCTCCATGTCGTCATTCATAAAGAGGAGGAAATTGCCTGATGCATGAGAAGCAAGTTCGTTACATATCTTGGAGAAATTGAATTCCTGCGGAATATACAGGTATTTAGCGCCTTTGAAGTGTTCGTTCACTCCGGAATTGATATCTTTAATTTGCTGTTCAATCAGGATTTTATTTTCATCACTGCTGCCGTTGTCAAGTATGATGATCTCGCATGAATCACATGTTATCTTTCCTTCATATACTGTCCTTGAAATGATGGAATCCGTAAGCTGCTTAAGCACCTTGGGATTGTCCTTGGACGGGATCAGTATTGACACCTTGACGGGCTCATCGCTGACCGTATCCCCGTAACATCCGTCCGTAATGCTCTCTGCCTCATCAAGATACAGCGTCTTTGAATAATCATTATGATACAGCACAAAGTCTACGTGTCGTACCTGCTCCCTCTTAAGGCCCTTTGTAACCTTTAATATCAGTTCATATATATCCTTTATCTGTCCGTAGGACGGATCGGAAGATAACAGCTCCTTACGCATGGCAACCACATTGCCCATATACAGATAACTCGTAAGTGTGTCCGGGGACCATTCGGGACGCAGGATCGGGTTCATACGGACTGTCCTGTCCGAATTATACTCATCCTCATCTCCGTAACAGATCATTGCCTCAGGGTACTCGTTGAACACCGAGATGACGGCATGAAGAGCTCTGGAAGAGAGTTTGCGTCTGTCGTTCACAAACAGTACCACATCACCGACATACTCGTTCCGGCCCAGTTCATCATATCCAACGACCTGTATATCATCGGCATTGGGGAGCGTTCCTGCAAGATATTCAAGTTCCTTCTGGCGTATCCAGGAATCGTAGGATACGAAGCTTGCGTCCAGTTCGCTTAAGTATCTGTTATTCAGTTGTCTTATCCTCGGGGCCCTGACGGCCTCCTTTAACCTGTCTAACACTCAAGCCTCCGATCAGAACCTGAACTTCTTTGAAACCTCGGCCTTTAGCGCCGATATCATCTCGCCGGGAACCGTAGCCGTATTCATCTCAATATGCATGTTGTTGCCCGTACTCCTGACCTTATCCTTGACCTCTATGACGATGCACGGATCGTCATAATAGAATATGAGCAATACACCGTTATCTGCCGGGATCTTCCGGCCATTAACATATATGCGCTTATTATCGGACAGACTGAAATCCTCACCGTTAAGGTTCACTGCCCTGAGCGTGGTCATGCAATACTCCATCATCGGATCGATCCTGACTCTCACCGCCTTGCTCGAAACAGAGATATCGAAGCTTATATTGCCCGATCTGTCATAGCTCTCTGATACAAAATAAGACTCATCTTCATTAAATCCGCTTCCGGTATCCGTGTATACCTGGACCGACCGCTTAAGCGCAAGCTCCGCTGCATCCATTCCGGGCTTGTCCACCGGCTGTATGGCGCCTCCGATGAGATTTCTCAGTTCTCCCATGGCAAGGTGCCTGCCCGTTACCTCCTTCTGGAACGCCGCTTCCCTGTCTCTTAAACCTTCAGCCTCATCAGGAGTCAGTCTCAGACTGTTGATAATTAATTCATAGTTAAACTTATTACGCTCCTCATCCTCCAGAAGATAGCAGTACAGAGCCCTGAATGCCAGCTCTCTGACAGGAACCTGCTTATATTCCGTCCATTCATAGTCAATGACGGTCCAGGGTTCATTCATATAATCTTCGGGAGTCAGGATATTGCTGAAGACCAGATCAAAATCGGATACCGCTTTATCTTCTCCGTAACCGATACGGGTAACAAATTCGTCAAATAACCTTGCAAAGCCTTCATCATCGCCTTTTCTCACAAAGTCATCAAATATCTCCGACAGGGGTCTTCCGTCCACATAGTCGAATTCCACGCTCACTCCGTTTTCAGACAGCCTGCAGGGGCATATCTTAAGCTTGCTCCCCTCATATCTGCCGCTTAAGAGCTCACAGTTCTTGCGCATATTGGCTATATGTGCCCGGCCTGCCTCAGGCTCCAAAGCCCTCTTTGTAACCTTTCTGCCGCTAATCTCCGTACAGATCGCATATTCATCCGCTCTGTCATTGGAATACCTTATATAATCCGTCTCCGGTCTGCCTCCGATTATCATCAGATAAGAATTGGAGAAGAAAGGAAACTGTTCCTCATCCAGTATTCCGTCAAACGCAGCCTTCTCATCAAAGAGCAGCAGCCTGTCCCTGTCAAAATTGCGCATATTATTGCACAGTTCACCCTTATCGGGCAGTCTGTTGTCAGAGAACAGCGTAGTCATAAACTTATAATCCGGATACGGATAGTAAAAATGAACTTCATCAAAGCCGACCGAAGAAGCAAACTCCGTCAGGGCCTTTCTTGAGAATGTCCTGACTCCTCCCCCGTCCTTATAACACTCGATAGACGAAAAGTATGTACCAAGGTGGTCTTCCGCACATCCTGCCCAGTACTTAAGGCCATATCTGTTCTCTATGGCCATCACGATCCTGCCCTTATGGCTTACGTGACGGGACAATATCTTAAGGAAATCCTCATAGGGCGTATCTGTGCCTATATAGCTCTGGCCGTACTCAAACACTCCTATGAGCATTATATAATCATAATCATCATCAAGCTCGGGCTCATAGTCCGTAAAATTGCCCACTCTGATCGTCAGATTGTCACAGTCATCATGCCTGTAGGCGTTGATAAGGCTCCTTCTTCTCGAAAGATCCACACAGTCCACTCTGCCGGCTCTGCGCGCCAGCGAACCTGTTATGGCGCCGCACCCGCTGCCCACCTCCAGTATCTTCATGGACTTGTCTATAGGCAGCCAGTCCACTATATTCTCTCTCTGCTTAGACAGATGATACAATACGGGCCAGCTGGCCTTCTCCTCTATGATCCTCGGATACTCAAGCACCGAATACGAGCGCACTATATCAAGGATCTCATCCTCCACATTGCCGTCAGAGTAGATATCCTCGCCGCCATAATGCGAATAATCAAGTTGTACCTTGCCTATCAGTTCGTTGTCCATACTCATATCCCTGCCTCCGTTTGGTGTATATGCACTCCGGAGGCTTATTTATTATGTCTTACTTAACCTCGACCACGGAATTCATGTCATAGAAACCGACCGTATCCTTGTCCGAGATGACCGTTAAATTGATCACATCGTACAGTCTGTGGTAGACCACAAAGTCATCCCGCTCATAGCCGGTGCATCCTAAGGATAAGAGGTATTCTCCGCCCTGGAGGTTCATATCCTGAGTGAAGGTCACGGTCTTGGTATCACCTGCCTTCACGGGCTCAAGAAAGGCCTTCTCATACATGGTATTGGTACCGGTGATCTCCGTACCCTTGATGTTCTTAATCGTAAAGGCAAATATCGGGCCTTCAATGTCTTCCTTAAAATCCGTGCTAAAGTGTATGGTAAAGGGTTCACCCTTGATGATCGCCGTGGTCTTAAGTCCGTTTTTGTCCGTGATATAGTAATCATGTATGACTGCGCGTCCGTCACCGTATTCCAGTAATTCCGGATTGACGGATGATCCGGTCGCCTCATTTTTTACCGCAGCGGCATCATCACTCTCCGGCTGTTCTGCATACTGTCCCACAAGCACCTGCTTGTATGCATCGATTATCTCCTTGGGGCCGCCCTCGCAGAGCTTGACTCCGTCATTGAGCAGTACCACCCTGTCGCAGTACTTGGCAATTGACGTAAGGTCATGGCTGACAAAGAGGATGGTCTTGCCCATGGCCTTGAACTCCTCAAACTTGTGATAGCACTTGGCCTGGAAGAATACGTCTCCGACGGAGAGAGCCTCATCCACTATAAGGATCTCGGGGTCGATATTGATCGCAACGGCGAAGGCCAGACGGACGAACATGCCGCTCGAATAGGTCTTGCAGGGCTGGTAGACATACTCGCCTATATCCGCAAAGTCCAGAATATCCTGCAGTCTGTCATCTATCTCCTTCTTGGAAAAGCCCATCATGGTTCCGTTAAGGTAAATATTCTCGATGCCGTTATACTCCATATTGAAGCCGGCACCCAGCTCAAGAAGAGCTGAGATACGGCCGTCTACGGTGATCTCGCCGGATGTGGGGCTTAATACCCCCGTTATGATCTTGAGCATCGTGCTCTTGCCGGAACCGTTGGTCCCGATGATGCCCACGGTCTCACCCTTATAGATCGTCAGGTCCACATCATTTAAAGCGTGATGATCCGTGCTTCGTCTCTTCCTTGGATTCACTGCCTCCCTGAACCTGTCGCTCGGCTTGGCATACAGTCTGTAGATCTTTGAAATTTTGTCGGCTTTTATCGCAACCTGCTGCATATCCTGTTCCTCTCGCTTCCTGCCTCCGTGACAAAAAGCGGAATATCACAATACATCCGCAAAATGCGGCTTCATTCTCTTAAATAACGTACTTCCCAGGCAGAAAATGATGATCGTAAATGCCCAGAAATACAACGTACCCCATATGTCTTCAAAGAACCACACCTTATAGCATACCGCATTGCGATATCCGTTGACTATATAGACAAGGGGATTGATGCTGATGATAAGTCTCCATGTGGGGCTCAGAGTCTCGATGTTCCACAGGATGGGCGTCGCCCACATACCGATCTGCAGCACTATGCCTATGATCTGTGCGATATCTCTGAAGAATACCATGACCGCACCGGTGATATAGCTCATCCCCAGTACGAGGACAAACGTGCACAGGCTGTAATAGATGATCTGTATCGTATATACGCTCGGATAATACTGATATATGCATGCCATGACCAGCATCACGAATACGAAGAATATATGGATGAAGATGGCCGCCAGAACCTTGATTACGGGCAGGATGCTCACATTGAACACCACTTTTTTGACAAGGTAATTGTATTCAACCATGGCCGATGTTCCGTGCGTCAGGGCTTCGCTGAAGAAAAACCACGGCACCAGACCTGTTGTCAGGAACAGGACATAAGGAATGGTCGTGGCCCTCGGACCCGACTGCGCACCGGCGCCCATTATCACGTCGAAGACGATATAATACATTACGATCGTGACAACCGGCTGTATCATGGCCCAGACAGCACCCAGATACGAGCCTGCATACCGCTTCTTGAAGTCATTGCGGGCAAGCTTCCATATGAGCTCACGGTTCCTTATGAGTTCGCCTATAAGATTAGCCTTCTTATCTCTGTCCAAGATCAAATCTCCCCTGTCCTACAAGCTTCTCTCAGCCCTGTACTGCTTGAGACCGGACCACTTCGTATCCTTTTCGGAGAATATGAGTTCCATATCCGCGGGAACGGGCCAGTCTATGCCGATATCAGGGTCATTGTATATTATCCCGCCCTCATCATTGGGATGGTAAAAATCCGTGCACTTATATGCAAATTCCGCATAATCACTGAGTACCAGGAATCCGTGCGCAAAACCCTCGGGAATATAGAACTGTTTCTTATTCTCCTCTGAGAGCACAATGCCGTGATACCTGCCGAAGGTCGCCGAACCCGGCCGCAGGTCCACTGCCACATCATACACTTCGCCTCTGGCCACTCTCACAAGCTTGGCCTGAGGGTAGTTTATCTGAAAATGCAGGCCTCTTAAGACACCTCTCTTTGAAGCAGACTGATTGTCCTGCACGAACACCCGGTCAATGCCCGCTGCATCAAAATCCTGCTTGTTGTAGATCTCCATGAAGTATCCCCTGCTGTCTCCGTGTACCTCAGGTGTTATGATCTTCAATCCTTCGATATTACATTCTTCTACTGTTATCTTTCCCATTTTTGATCCGTTCCTTTATGTATTGTCTTATTAATGATCCTTTGTCCTTCGTTGTCATTCTTCTCTGATATATAAGTTACGCCCTGTATCAATCCGTCTTGAGGTAACTTAAGTTCATATCCACTCTTCCTTCTATACCGTTTATCCGGCCTGCAGAAGAGTACTGCCATATCGAGTACCTGCCTCCGTAAGTCGGTGCGTCCGCATATTCAGCCAGCCAGATCACGTCATTTTCGGTGAATTTGGTTATGTCGAGTCTGTTATTGAACCAGTTGCGGCTGGCATATATCCCTGCCTTGCGGCTGCTGTTCCTTATGGTCTCACAGAAGGCCTCTACTACCGAAGACCTTGTCTGAACATCGAGATTGTCTGCTCTTCCGGCGCCTCCTGCTCCTTCCGTATCGATGAATATGGGGTATTCCAGGTCGTAAGATGCTGTAAGCGACAATACTGCACTCGCTTCCTCTACGGCTTCCATGGCATTCACCGCCTGAGTAAAGAAGTACACTCCAACCGGGATCCCGGCTGCAGCAGCGCCTTCAATATTAGCCGTAAAATAGGGATCCACCACTATCGCACCTGACTTGGAACCTCTGTATCCGCATCGTATGATGGCAAACTGTACACCCGAATCTTTTACCGCATTCCAGTCAATCTCTTTGTTATACTTGGATACATCTATACCGAACTTCGCATTATTCTCGTTCTTAACGGCATCCGTTCCGGTGGATTCACTTGCCGCATCGTTTTCTCCGGTATCCTCTTTTACGGCATCGATGTCCGCTTCCGTCTTGATAAGATATGATATATCCGCTATCTCCTTATACTCAAGCTTGGCCTTGACACTGCATACCAACGGCTGCGTCGGTACGTCATATCCGTCCAGAGCTGCAAGCTTGACCTCGTAATCTCCGGGGCTCAGATCAGTCACATATATGATGCCGTCCCTGTCCTCATCCTTGTACTCTCCGACATTGCCCACCATGACCTGAAAAAACTGGCCCTTAACGAGATTTCCTTCCGCATCCATGATCTTGATGCGCAGATCCTTCTCCACGGAACCGGCACTCACGGCCAGCTGCCTATTGACTGACTCAGCCTCTGCTTCATTCTCATCCGCTTCCCCGGCTGCAGTTTTTTCGTATTTGCCGTTTCCGATAAGACTCTCATCAAAGAAGGTCTCATCATACTTCCACGCATCCAGATCGCTTCCCTTGATGCGTCCGTCCTTCTCCGCCACATCCTCATCGTCCGTCGCAGATGCTGCTTCGTGCGACTTGCTGTTGGCCGAACCTATATATCCGTTGGCAGACAGGATCACTATGAATATCGTCACTACAAAAAGCGTTACGATAAGTAACGCTTTAACCAGAGTCTTAGAGTCCATTGGCAACCTCAGTCAGATATTTGCCGTAATCGGTCTTGAGCAGGGGTTCTGCAAGCTTAAGCAGCTGTTCTCTGTCGATAAACCCTCTCTTATATGCGATCTCTTCGATGCATGATATATATAGTCCCTGCCTCTTTTGGAATGCACAGACAAAATCGCTGGCATCTAAGAGCGAATCATGATTGCCGGTATCAAGCCATGCAAAACCTCTTCCCATGGTCTCAACTCTCAGTTCACCCATCTCAAGGTATGCATTATTGACTGCCGTTATCTCAAGCTCGCCTCGCGCAGAGGGTTTCACGTTCTTCGCTATTTCCACGACCCTGTTATCATAGAAGTACAGTCCGGGAACGGCATAATTGCTCTTGGGATGTTCAGGCTTCTCTTCTATCGATATCGCTCTTCCGTCCTTATCGAATTCAACCACACCGTACTCTCTCGGATCTCTGACATAGTAGCCGAATATCGTGGCTCCCGTCTCTCTCGATGCCACGCTGCGCAGCAGATCCGAAAAGCTCTGTCCGTAGAATATATTATCTCCGAGCACCAGTGCCACCCTGTCATCACCTATGAACTTCTCTCCTATGATGAAAGCTTCTGCCAGACCGTTCGGCTTCTCCTGGATCTCATAATGAAGATCCATCCCCAGTTCGCTTCCGTCTCCAAAAAGTTCCTTAAAAACAGGAAGATCCCTTGGTGTAGATATAATGAGTACTTCCCTTATATTGGCAAGCATAAGTGTAGACAGAGGATAATAGATCATGGGCTTGTCATATATGGGCACTATCTGCTTGGATATAGCCTTGGTCACCGGATATAATCTCGTGCCGGAACCTCCGGCCAATATGATTCCCTTCATGAGCGATCACTCCTTATACATTGTACATTGTCTCATAATACTTCTGATAATCACCGCTTGTCACATTCTTCATCCATTCCTCATGGTCAAAATACCAGGCGATGGTCTTACGTATACCTTCGGCAAACATGGTCTCGGGTTCCCAGCCGAGTTCTGCCTTGATCTTGTCGGGTGCTATGGCATAACGGCGGTCGTGCCCCTTGCGGTCTTCAACATAGGTTATGAGATCCTTAGAGACATTCACTTTTCTCGGATCATCGTCTGCAAGCATGTCCTGCAGAGTCTCGATGATGATCGTGACGATCTCAATATTGCGTTTCTCATTATGGCCGCCTATATTGTAAGTCTCATAGAGCCTTCCCTTATTGATGACCAGATCTATAGCCTTGCAGTGGTCCTTCACAAAGAGCCAGTCTCTTACATTCTTACCGTCGCCGTATACCGGAAGCTTCTTGCCCTGAAGCGCATTGTTGATCATAAGAGGGATGAGCTTCTCCGGGAACTGGTAAGGACCGTAATTGTTGCTGCAATTGGTGATATTGGCAGGGAACATATATGTATCCATATATGCCTTGACGAGCATGTCCGAACCTGCCTTGCTGGCAGAGTACGGGCTGTGCGGCTCATACGGACTGGTCTCATAAAAGAAGGCATTATCATCATCCGGCAGGGATCCATATACCTCATCCGTCGATACATGCAGGAATCTGTGATCTTCCTTATAGGTTCCGTCCGTATTCTCCCATGCACCTCTAGCGGCATTGAGCATCACTGCCGTCCCCAGTACGTTGGTCTGTACAAAAACTTCGGGATTGCGGATGCTTCTGTCCACGTGGCTCTCAGCCGCAAAATGAACAACTCTGTCTATGTCCGGATTATCACTGAAGACCTTTTCGATGGCAGCCTTGTCCGTGATATCGGCTTTGACAAAGGAATAACCCTTCCGTCCTTCCACTTCCTTCAGGTTCTCAAGATTGCCCGCATAGGTAAGTGCATCCACATTAATGACACGAATGTCATCTCCATATTTTTCAAAAAGATAATGGATAAAATTGCTTCCGATGAATCCGGCTCCGCCGGTTACTAAGTATGTATGCATCTTCTCTCCTTCAGCTTATTCCTAATACCCAAGATAACTTAAGTTCATATCTACATTGCCGCTTATTCCGCTTACCTTACCCTTGCTCGTATACTGCCACATATTATATCTGCCGCCGTAGGTGGGTGCGGTATTGTACTGTGCGAGCCATATCTTGGCCCCGCCCAGAGAACCGGGGCTGAACTTCTCAGACAGCCATGTCTTATTGGCATATACTCCCGAAGAGTATCCGCTGTTGGCTATGGTCTTGCAATATGCATTGATGACCGCCGTCCTTGTCCCCGAATCAATGGCATCGCCTCTTCCGCCGCTGCCTTCCACATCAAGGAATACCGGGTAATTTATCTTATATCCGCTTATAAGGTTAAGGGTCATCGATGCTTCTTCCACTGCTTCCACCTCATTCGTTGCCTGAGTGAAGAAGTAAACTCCGACCTTAAGGCCTGCTGCCTGTGCTCCCTTAATGTTGCTCCTGAAGTTGGGATCCTCTATAAGCGCACCTGTCGTCGAGCCTCTGTATCCGCAGCGGATTATCACGTAGCTTATGCCCGAATTACGTACCTTGGTCCAGTCTATTGCACCGTTCCACTTGGAAACGTCTATTCCCAGAGAACCGCTTCCCGCCTGAAGAACACCTTCAGAGTCGAATGTATACTTGGCCCCTTGGATGACCTGCTCGCCGGTAACCTTATTGCCGTTCTTGTCATAGAAATATGTGGAGCCCTTAATCACCTGCCATCCCGTATATGTATATCCCGTGGCATCCTTGATCTGCCTGTAGAACTTCTGCTTGGGATCCTTGATATAATCTGCCGCAGTAGCTGCCACATACTTATCTCCCGATTTGATATACAGCTTCTCACCCTTAGTGGTCTTAAGTGCGGCCTTCTTATCCTTTGCCTGTGCGGTCGGCTTGGTCGTGGGAGTAGTGACCTTTGCAGGTGTCGGAGTTGCTCCTTTTTTGCCCCCCTTGGTCGGGGTCGGTGTGGCTACCGGTGCCGGTGCTTCCGTCGGAGCGGACGTCACCTTCGGTGAAGGTGAGGGAGTGGGCTTGACTTCCTTCGTAGGTTCCTGTGTCGGCGGCGCTTCCGTCTCGGTCTCTGTCTCTGACTGCTCCTCCGACTTGGATTCAGATTCGGATTCGGATTCAGTCTCCGTCTCAGTCTCTGTCGGAGCCGCTCCTTCCGTCACTCCTTCTTCATCATCCTCTTCCGCATGTACAGCTGGTACCCAGGTGTTCCCGGTGTATTGAACATACCTGTAATAAATATAATCGATCTTATCTATTCCCGATACGGTCTCGGGCTTGGCGATCTCGGATGCCTTAACCTCTTTGTATGTGGTCTCGGTACCGGTGGGTGTCTTTGTTGATTCTACCCACTCCACCGTATCCGTGAGAACGGCTTCTACCTGTGTCTGCTGAGCAGTATCCTCGGCTGCCACATTGACCTGTGATTCCTTCTTGATCTCATCCGCCACATCGATCTTCTTATACTCGAGAGTCTCCTTGACATTGATCTTCTGCTCGGATGAATCGAACTTGTAATTGGGATAGCCATCCAGCGCAACAAGCTTAACTTTGGCCTCGCCGTGCTGCATCTTCGCTATATAGATCACTCCGTCCTTATCGTCATCCGTATATGTGGTCGTCTTCTTATTCGCATCCGTAACATCTGCCTTGAAGGCTATTCCGGCGATCAGCTTGCCCGTCTTCTTGTTGACGAACTTGATCTTAAGATCCTTAACTACGGACTGGAGATTGATGGATACATTGACGGTTCCCGATTCCTCATCGTCCTTCTCATCATATTCGGGGATGACGGGTACATCTTCTTCCTCTTCTTCCTCGGTTACGGTCATGTCGCGACCGTCAGCCATGGCATAGAGGATTCCCTCTCCTGCTGTTCCTATACCGGACAGCTCATCTCCGATGGATGCAAATGCCGCGATCTTATTATTCTGAGTTCTGGCATTGGCATATATATTAACTACGACTATGGCTACTATGAGAACCGCTACTCCGGTAACTGCCACGAGCCAGTCAAGGCCTGACAGGTTCATGAACCGGTTATTGCCGCCCGAAGACCCCCTTCGTGCATCCCGACGTGCACTGTCGGTTCTGCGTGATGCAGATCTGTTACGCTCAGATCTGCGCGGCTCTGTCTTGTACTCTGCCTGTCTGCGCGCTTCCGTCCTGTACGGTTCTGCCTTACGGGGAGCATGGCTGCTTTGAACCGGCCTGCGCGCTTCTGTCTTATGTTCTGTCGGTCTGTACTGTTCTGCTCTGCGCGGCTCTGTCTTGTACGCTTCTGCCTTACGGGGTGCGTGGCTGCTTTGAACCGGCCTGCGCACTTCCGTCCTGTGAGGCTCTGCCGGTCTGCGCTGTTCTGCTCTGTGCGGTTCTGCCTTACGAGGTGCATGGCTGCTTTGAACCGGCCTGCGCGCTTCCGTCCTGTGAGGCTCTGCCTTATGCTCTGCCTGTCGGCGCGTCTCCGGCGTCTTTCTCTCTCTTGCCGGAGCTTCCTCATACATCGCGTCTGCGTATCCGGCTGTTCTTATGAGCCTCTTCTTAACAGGCGCTTCATCAGGCAGTACATCTTCCGCCGGATCCGTTACTTCCTCCGTTACCGGCTCCGCCTCCTGTTCCGTTTCCTGCTCCGTAAGATCAGCCATATCATCCGCATTAAATTCGTCTGTTATCCTGATCTGTGAAGTATCTTCCTTGTCAAAGAAGAACTCACTTGTGTTGTCGAGATCTATTATCTCGAAATCATCTTTCTTCATAATGCTCCTTGTCCCTTTTATACCTTCCCTGGCCAGTAATAACCTGTCGTAATATGACATACTCCGACCAATTTATCATCTGACCATAATCTATAAGATTTTAACACACTTGGCCATTATATACAAGTGTTCGCCCCTTTTTATCCACAATAAATAGCGGTCACGCCGAAACGTGACCGCTATATCTTGAAAACCTGATGGCATTCACTTTTCCCTAAGCGGAATGCTCATGTCCCGATCTTACCGGGTATTACTTCTTTATCTTGAACTTGATGGTCTTAAGTCCGCCGTATTCTCCGGTTCCCTTAAGGATCACCGACGTGGTACCGACCTTGTTGTTGTTCCTGTAAGCCACGATCTCATAATCGCTGTCATCGAGAGTAACCCAGTGATTGGTACGGCCTACCTTACGCTTAACCTTGAGGACTATCTGATCCTTATCGATCACGACAGGTGAGCCCTCATATTTCACGCTAAACTTAGATGCTTTCTTGACCTTTCCATTCCGGTCGATAAATTCATATGATGCCGCACTGAGCTTCTGACTCTTCTCGATGACTCTGAAGCTTAATGTCGTACCGCCCTCATAGAAGCCCATGCCTTCTACAGTGACCGTTACATAGCTGCCTGCTGCAGGGATGATGCTCTCGGCTTCATAGGTCACCTTGTAATCCTTATCTACAGTAAGAGCCTTGCCTGCGGGATCGTATACGGTGAGTTTGTTCTTCTTGTAGGCATTGGCCTTGGAAGAATATACAAAGTCATCGATGACATATGTATAATCGCTTAAGTCAGTCTTGCCTATCACATATGTTGTGCTGGCGCTGCCCTTATAGAACTTACCCTTACCCTTGATCGTCAAGGTTCCGAGATTATTCTGAAGATCCAGCTTATTGCTCACTTTATAGTCACCTGATCCAAGCACGTTACCGTCATATTCAACTACTACGTTTGCGGGTTTGGTCCCTGCCTTGGAATATGCGATCACCGGCATATCATCCGCATATTCATAATCAGCAAAGCCCTTGTTGAGTGCGACCGCAGTATTGTCATCCAATGTCAGCATAAGGATGTCATCCTCTGCCTTGGACAGATCCACAACCTTCGGCACTATCTTGAATGTCTTCTTCTTTACTCCGTAATAACTTCCGATACCGGTGATCGTGGCTGTTGCTGTACCGAGTCCCGTGTTCTTGATATAAGTGATCTCGTAATCCTCACCCTCGGTAAGAACAGTTCCAAGCTTAACTTCCACTTCCTCAGGTACGATCGCTTCGCCGGTGTAGAAGTATTTTTCTTCTATTCCTTTTATCTTTGCCTTGGCTATGCTCTTAGCTTCCTTTGGATCTGCAAGCAGTTCCGTGACCGTCAGTTCGCCCCTGAAGTCACCGATACCGTAGACATCGATATTCCATGCACCCGGAGCCTCATAGGCACCCTCTGTCTCATCCGTATAGTAGAGCTCATAATCTCTGCCGGCCTTAAGTGTCTTGCCCTTGTATGTGATGACAGGCTTGAGCAGCTGTTCCTTGTATCCGCCCGTCTTAAGAACCTTGGCTGCCGATGACGGCCTGTTGATGACTATTGTCTCATCCGTAAGGCTCGCCTTAAGGATATTGAACTCAGCCTTCGCTGTTCCCTTATAATTGCCCTTACCGGTCGCGATCACAACAGGGTCACTGTCTGAGCTTGTATTATCCTTATATGACAGAGTATAGTCCGTACCCTTTGTCAGCAGAATATCACCGTAATAGACATTAGGCTCGGGGGTTATGGCAGAGCCGGTATAGGTCTGATCCTCTATGGCACCTATCCAGATCTCACCGTCAACCTTCCTGTTTGCGGCAATATCCGATTCAGCTGCCGCTTCGGCCACGGTTATGACAGCGCTGCCGGACACATCGTTATCAGCTGTCGCTGTGATGACCGCTCTTCCCGGAGCATTGGCCGTAATGACGCCGTTCTCATCAACAGAGACCGCATCCTCATTATCCGAACTCCATCTTATTGCCGTAAGAACATATTCAGGATATGCCTTGGCCTTAAGCTTAACGCTCTCGCCCTTCTTAAGCCCGCCTACGTTCTTGGGCTCTACGGTCACTGAAGTAACAACCGGAGCATCCTTAACTTCAATCTTGAACTTGACTCTTATGGGTTCAAAACGCTTGTCTAATATCTCTTCATATGTATTCTTATATGTCGAAGAGTCGACTCCCGTTATCTTCATGGCCTGAACCGTGACATATACCGGAGAATCAGTAACAGCGAGCGCCGTAACCACTCCTGTATCACTTACCGATACCTTGTCAGGATCAGTTGAACTCCATACAAGCGCCGCATCAGAGAAGTCGGCAGGTACAGCTGTATAGCTGAGTGCCGTTGAATTGCCTGCAAAAAGAGTATAACTGTTGTTCTTCGTCGTCAGCGCAGTGATCGGAACCTTTCTGCCCGCCACGACCACATTGACTGAAGATTTAAGTCCTGAGACCGTATCCTTGACGGTCACAGTGGCACTTCCCTTCTTAAGAGCTGTTATAACAGCCTTAGTATCCTCAAACTCAATACTTATTATCTTATCTTCGTCTTCTTTTTCATCCTCACTCGTCTTCCACTCAAGTGAATATACGGCAGCGCTTGACGATATAACGGCTTCCACTGCTACCTCGTCACCTGCATTAAGACTTATGTTCTTAATATCCGTGGACAGAGATGTGAGATTCTCTACTACATTGATCGTTGCCGTCGCAAAACTTCCGTCAGGAACCTTGGCCGTGATGGCAGCTGACCCTTTCTTCAGTGCTGTCACCACACCCTTGCTGTCTACTCTTGCAACAGAAGGATCCGAGCTTGTCCATGTAACCGTATCCTCTGCTCCGCCTTCATTCTCGATCTTCGTATAGAGCAGTACGGTCGTGCCCTTAGCCACATCATAGACATTACCGGATGAAGCAGGCTCAGTCTCATCACCCTTTCTGCCTATGGCAATGCCTTCCACAACAGGTTTGATGATGACCACCTTCGAAGTCTTGTATGTGCGGCCTTCTGCAACAACCTCAACATATACGGTATTGGAACCGCTCATATGACCGGTGATATCAGCCTTATAATCATCCGTGCCGGAAGCGACATCAGCAACGGCAGTTCTTCCGCTGCGCCATGTAACGGATGTGACTTTACTCTTATCGAATGTAGCAGGATTGAGTACGAGTTCGAGTGCATCCTCAACAGTCTCTCCGTTGGCATATATGCTCTTGCCCGTTTCCTCTATCGATATGCTCTGCAGAACCGTGTTGACGGTCACCTTATATGTACCTGCCACGGTCTTAAGCATCTTGTCGCTATCTGTAGCAGCCTTGCCGAACTTATCCACAGGATCGCCCGTAACGGCATCGACGATGCACTGATCAAATGTGGCTGCGCCGTCTCCCTTGGCAGTTACTACACCGTATTCATTAACAGTTGCGACGCCGGTATCACTGCTGACCCATGCAGACCTGTATGCAGAACCTGCGGGCAATGTATAACCGGGTGTAAGAGCACATTCCGTTTCACTCGGAAGCTCGAGGGTAAGAGCATCCTCTCCGGTAACAGTCTCCTTCGCATAGAACTCAATATTGTATGTACCTATATTCCGGCCTGCTGCCGTAGCCGTGATCGTGACCTTGGCAGGAGCGGCAACGGTGCCCAATGTGATATTGGCAGTAACGCTTCCGTCATCTCCCGTATTGGCCGTGCTGACAGCTGCAACCGAAGCGATGTTTGTATCGGACGAAGTCCACTTAACGGGGACATTGGCTGCGGGCTCTGTGCCCTTCTTAACTACCGCCTTAACCGTGGATGTCCCTGTTGTACCGATCTCAAGCAGCTTACCGACCTCGGTACCCGACTCACTTATCTCTACCGTATAATCGGTCTTCTTAAGCTTCACTCCGCTGAAATCAAGTTCATATATGACTGTCGATGTCAGTTCTCCGTCCGTAAGCTTAACTGCAAGGTAAGCCTTCTTATTGGTTCCTGCAAGCTTATCGGCACCGAAGTAGAATGTATCATATGTCACTCCGTCCTTAACCTGCTCATCGTCCTTGACGCTGCTGACAGGACTTGTGATCATATCTGCTGACGGAACTTCAAATCCCGCATAGTACTTAACGTCGGGAGCTGCAGTCTCAAAAGCCTTGGGTATGCCCAAGCCTACCCAATAAGCAAGATAACCGTTGCCTGCTGCGTGGATCATCAGATCTACCGCTTCGATCTTAACCGGTATCGTGACCGGTGTCTCTGATGCAAGCACGGCATTGTACTCGCTCGTGGTCGTAGCCTTGTATGTACCTTCCTTATAGAGCTTATCAACCGTCATCGCATTGGCTGATGCCCTGTCATCCAGGTTGGCGGCGATTATATCATTGGCGCCCAATGCCATGGCCTTGGTCACGCCCGCCATGTTGACCTTAAATGTATATATCCTCATGTCATCGGCTGATCTTACGGATGTATACTTCACATAGACATAACCGGTATTATCAACCAGTCTCGTATCAGCCGCATTGAAATATACGGTCTTGTAAGACTTTCCGTCCACGGTCAGCACGTCATCGAGAGATGACTTCCATCCGGGAGTGGATGCCGATATGTCATCTATAGCCGTGTATGACTGAAGATACTGAGCCGTGAATCCCGCACCTGTAAGATCCGGAATCCCTGCTCCTACCCAGTAGCCTTCACCGGCAGCTGCTCCCGCCGTATGCTTGAGCAGGTCTGCAGCCTGTATCGGAACGGTGATGTCATTGTTCTCGCCCTTCACTACCGTGCCGAGCTTATAATCGGAATATATCTTCCTTGAAGGCTCATCCGCATCAACAGGAAGCGCTGCAGTCACAGCACTTACCTCGTCAAGCGACGGATAAACTTCCTTAAATGTTATCTTCGAAAAATCAACTATATAGTTGACCGTCTGCTTGGCTGTATCGCCCTCATAATATCTTGCAGAAACATAATACGTAGGGAACGGAGTCTCAGCGCTCAATTTGCCGAAGTAGAATGTGTAGTCATCAGGCGCTTCTCCGCCTGTCTGTTCTTTATATTCTTCATCCCCATCGGGGGCTTCTCTTCCGACCCAGAACTTCACGGAACATCCCGCAGGGAGGTCTTCCTTGGCAATAGCCACACCTACCCAGTAAGCTTCCATTCCGTCAGCATTGGCATGTCTCATAAGGTTATTGCCGGATACCGTCACCTTGATGGTATCATTGCCTGCTGCAGAAGCGGATACCGCATAATTCTCTATGACCGGATCTATCTTCTTCGAAGCATCCGCGATACGGTCCTCCAATATGGCAGGCTTAACCTTCTTGGCCAGATCCATCGTGGAACGCGGTGTGAATCCTGTTGAAGGATCCGGGTCTGCCAAAAGCGTGACTTCTTTCTTTTTCTCTTCCGGCTCAGAAGCGGCTTCGACTATGACATCATCCTGCGATGTCACTTCCTCACTCACTTCCTCTGAAGAGCTCTCTTCTTCCGGTAAAGAAACAGTCTCTTCCGGAACTTCCGTATCAGTCTCCGTGATCTCCGGGTCCTGAGCTCCTGTCTCAGTTACTATCGGATCGGGTGACTCACCGTCTGACGGTGCAGCATAGGCCGCAGGTGCACTCTGCAGTATCATTGCAAACGCAAGCAAAGTCGCAAGCGGTCTTGCCCATTTTAACCTCCTTGTTTTCATCGTACCCTCCTTAATAATATGTATTACATTATCGGTTACATAACATCATAAAATAATTATACGCATTACATCAGACAAGCGCAACGATTATTTGTAATATAAAGAACGGCGGAAAGTTATCTTCCGCCGTTCACATAATACTCTGTTCAATTCACGATTCAGTCAGACAGGCTCTTAGGCTTTATCTTGAATGTAAATGTCTTGACACCGCCGTATCCGTTACGGCCCCTTACGGTCACTGTTGCCTTACCAAGGAAGCGGTTGTTTGTTACCGAGACGATCTCATAGCATTCCACTCCCAAAGGCTCGGCATTCTTACCCTTAGGCTTAATCTCTATATTGGTCTCTTTGACCGGTATGACCTCTTCTCCGTGACAGTAGGTAAGCACGGATGCATCGATCACCTTGGCACTGTACTTGGAGATGTCCTTACCCGATTCCACGATGCTGTAGTATCCGTCTATCTCTGCACCGTACACAGTCCCATAAGATCCTTCACTTTTACTTACCGTCACCTTCACGGCTACTCTGATCCTTGTACCCGCGGGGATCAGATCGGTGCTCTCAATCCGTGTTCCGGCATACTTCGGAGTTCCGTCTTCCAATATAGTATCGTCTGCATAATAATACCTGTAGGCAGTCTTGGCTACGGCATCAATATCCTTATTCTTTCCGGCGGATACAACCTTGCTGCCGTCCATGATCTTCGGTATCACTATGAAGTATCCGGGCTTGCCGTTTTCCTTGTATGTCACATCAGATGCAGCAAGAGATAACTGCGCAGCCGCATCTGCCTTATCGATAAGGAAATTCATCGTAGTATTCGAGCCTGTAAAGCAACCCTTGCCCTTGATCACGACCGTCGGTCTTGCAGAAGACTTGAGCCTTCCCAATGCCTCCATGCTGTCCACTATCTTGGTGTTATTCTTATATGTCAGGGTGTAGTCTATGCCTTCCTTGAGGACATAGGCCGTATCCTCTGCGAAATCCGTTATTAACCCGTTCTCATCGGTGTCCCAGTCGTTGACATACAGGACCCTTATCTCAGGCCTTGCTCCTGCTTTTGAATACTTAACTTTTCCGATCTTCGGATCCTCTTCCGATCTGCAGCCTTCCGCAAACTCCACATATATCCTTCTTGCGCCCGCTTTTGCGGCGTCATTCACATTATACGGCTTTACGGTGATGGTCTTCTTTATCACACCCTCATTGCCGTTGATTCCGCGGAATATCAGAGTAAACTTGCCCGTTACTCCGGTGTTGGTCATTTCCACTTCATAGTCCGCCCTGCTGTGATCATTTGTGGCATTGACCGTATCCTCACTCAGATCGCTCACATACTGCTTAAGAGGAATCTTTTTCCTGGTCTTGGAATCTACGGTATAGAGAGTCGCTCTGTTCCACGCATCACCCGGATTGTTTGTTCCATACGGATTCATCGTGATCTTATCAGGCTCAAAGAGATCCTCCGGCTCTATGGGGCCTCTGCAATACTCAACCTTAGTCTTAAGGCCTGCTATCTTGACCTTGTTTAACTTTACCCTGGGAGCCGGTAATTCCCACTGCTCATCAACAGGCACCACCGTTATTGTCTTTTCTCCCGAGAAGTTGCTTCCTTCCTTTGCTCTGATACGTATCTGATAATTTAAACCCGGCTCATCCAGCATCACCTTGGACGGATCACCGATCTCTTCTCCGGCATAGTCAATGTATATGAGTTCATAATCCTTATTCTGCTTAAGGGCCTTGCCTCGGTACATCACTTTCGGTTTAATACCCGACAGTTTAACGCGTGGTCCTGCCAAACATCTCAGATCCTTCTCGCCGTATATACCATCGGAGATCAGATCACCGTAGTTATCATATATCTCCGTATTCATTATCAGGTCACCCTTATGGATTCCGAATGTAAATACGGCCTTATCCTTATAGCTGCCCTTGCCTTTGATCGTCACCGTGGGAAGCTTGGCCTTCGGCTTCTCTCCCCTGATGGCAGTAAGGTCTTCAACGGTATTATAATTATTCTCGATGACCGCCTTGGTATTATTGGCATAAGATATCGTATAATCCCTGTTCTCAATAAGCCTTGTGGTACCGTGATATACTTCGATCTTATCACTGATCGTGATCTTGTCTCCCGTATACTCCTCTGACAGATTGACTATACTGTCACCTTCATATTTATCGCCGTCTATGAGATACCATAATCCGTTCGGCACGGCAGAAGCTCCTGCCGTAAATAAAGACTGTACGTCGCCTCTGTCTGCCAGGTCCTCTCCCCAAAATTCATTATCTACCGTAAATGTATAGGTCTGTACTGCACTGCTGCTGTATGACTTGCTGTCGATCGGCTTATATGCTATGGCCTTTATCACTGTATCCTTATCGATCCTGATCCTGTCGGTATAGACGTGTACATTCTCACCCACGGGTTTTCCGTCGGCATCGACACCGGGATCGTCTTCTTCATCAAAGGAATAGTATATGTTCGCCCCCTCCGTTGCAGATGCCAGAGTGATATAAGTGCCGATCGGAACCTTATTATCCGTGATCTTTTCGGCATACTTCGTCTTTCCCTCCAGGCTGTAATAAGCCATGGGGATCGCTGTCTTTTGTATCGCATTCACCGTAAGCTTACAGGTCTGTGAAAACTTACCGTCCTTGGTGGATACGGTTATATCGGCAGTTGCCTTCTCCTCCAGGCCGAGCACCGGATATACCGTCACCTTATCGGGGGAGGACGGATCCACAACTATACTTGCCGCTCCATCATTGTTACAATTCCATTCGATATCACTAAGCTCATATCCCGTGACAACAGCCGTAAGACTGCCATAGACCTCGCCCGGTTCACCCTTGGATGTTAAGAACATCTCATGCTTATCAAGCTTAAGAGGACAGACTACGGATACCGGTATCCTGACCGTGATCTTCTTACCTGCCGCATTGGTATAGACAGCCGTGATCACTGCTTCTCCGTCCTGAGTATTACCGGCCTTGATCTTAACCGACATTCCTCCGCCTATGACCGTGGCCACATCCTCATTTGAACTGGTCCAGGTCACTCTCGTAGTATCATCCGATGTGATCTCGGGCATATACTTAAGATCAATCTGAAGTTCTTCATCAGCGATCAGATCTGCACTCTTAGTCTCGCAGCTTACGGATGTTACAACCCTTGGTTTAACCGTTATCTTAACTGACTTGGATACATCGTCCGCATAATCGGATATGAATTTAAAAGTGACTGTCTCACTCTTATTTTTGCGCATTTTTGACGTGGCCTTGGTACGAACACGCCCCGACTCCGGATCAAAAGTGATCGCTCCGTTGGTATCAGTAACAGAGACGGTCGTCCCCGGATCAAAATCACTTATCCCCTCCTTATTGGGTATTCCGATTCCCGTCAGATAGAATTCGTCCCCGTAATACATCGTAAGAGTTGAACCGACTTCCGTATATACGTCAGCTTCCATCGCCGCCGGATCCGCAAACTTTCTAACCTTCACTTCCCTGGTCGAAGCATCGGGATCCCAGCCTGACTTAAGATAATACATATGCAGCCGTGACAGAGTACTCGCTGACAGATATCCCTCTGTCATGAACTGAACTCTGTTATTCTCATCTATCATTATTATAAGCGGGAGAGAATAGGTATATCCGCCATAATGACCGGCCAGTCCCATATAGTAACTTAAAATGTAATTGATATCGGTTCTGTTCAAGCTGACAAACTGAATTTTCGAACCCTTGGCATAAGAATTCCTGAATGTTGACAGAGCTTCAGCCGATCCGCCGTTTGCTTCGATCGCAATAACATCAAGCCTGCCTCTCTTGACCATCTTGCTGGCAGCCAGGGACTTAATGGTTTCCTGCGAATTCCTGCATGTTGTTCCAAAGAACATTACGAACTTGGGTTTACCATCAGCGGTTGTCGTGACAGTATCTCCGTCTATGGTCTGAAGGGTATATTCGTTATTATCTGCATCCATTCCTACAGTGGTCTCACCGTAGGAATAGAGCGCCATCGGATGCTTACTGTTATAGGAAGCCGTTTCATACTCGCTGTTTCTCGGGTGATCAGAAAAGTCAAGATTGTTCTTCAGGAAATAAGTATAGTATAAATATCTACCCCCGATCGGATCATCCCATGTAACATCCATGTTGTACCAGGGACGGGCGGGATCACAACCGGGAGCATCATCCACAACCTTAACGATATTCCATGCATGGTTAATTCTGTCTCCTACAATATATTTGGAAGCAATTCCTGCCTCTCTGGTAAGACGCGTGAAAGCATTGGCATAGCCCTGGCAGACACATTTCTTCGATACAAGGGCAGCATGAGTACCATGGCAGTGATAGGTACCGTCATTGACGTAATCTATCGTATTCACAAGATAGTCATGAATATCTTTAACCTTGTCATAATCTGATCTCTCCGGATTCTTAAGATCCAATTCCTTTACAATTTTTGCTACTTCAGTATTAACTTTCTCCTCCTGTGACGAACTGTTCGTCCATATAAAGGAGAATGCAACTGTACCGGCTCCCCATGATACACTGTAGCCGATCATATTACCCCTGATATAATCTCCGCTTATGGGGTCTGTCTCGTTCGTGTCTTTAAGTGCGCCATTAAGGAGGGTAGAGTAAGAAGCAGACGATGAGCATGAGAAGCTCGTTTTTCTATTCTGCATTGCCGTCTTAAGGGCCGAGATATTCTCACTGTCACTTGCGCCTAAAAGTTCTACATCACCGGGCTTTGGGGCAAGCAGTTCCTCAAGATCATACTCTGATTCAAAGTAATCCCTGATATCATCGTCTGAGTATTCTCCGATGTAACCGTCACCTACATGGAACTCAAGAGCAACATCAGCCTCCGTCGTATCAGCATCTGTCTCACCTGTAACACTATCCGCTTCAACGATGACATCTGACACGGTCTCCTCAGTCTCTTCAGATTCCGTAAGCTCTTCTTCATCAGAGGTCTCCTCTTCCAAGCTGCTCTCAGTCTCTGTCTCTGATCCGGTATCAGTCTCCGATGCAGACTCCTCATCCGATCCGGTCTCGTTCTCCTCCGTCTCTGTCTCAGACACAGATTCGATCTCCGAACTGCTCTCGGGTAAGGATTCACTCACGGACTCAGAAGCGGACTCCGTCTCTGATCCCGCCTCCGTTTCGCCAGGCATCTCATATTCCGCTCTGTCCGTATTGTCTGCAGCGTGCACATATGACACCGGTGTCATAAATACCATGACTGCCGCAAGTGTTACAGCCAATAATCTCTGTGAGATCTTTTTCATGTCACTTCTTCGCTCCTTAGCCAATAAGCTATCGAGCAGATTCAATTATGTTCAAATCTGCCCGATGCCATGTAAGTCAATATATCAGTCCTGTTTGTCCATATGTCCGATACCGTTTATTGAGAGTTCCTTAAGGCCTGACTTCCTGCCTCTCTCGATCACCTCATACGGGTCTTCGTCGGTGTGAAATACAGCCAGTCCGTATGAGAATTCCACAAATTCTATCCCATATTGAGCCGCGATGTCTTTTGCCTCTTCTTCGGATTCAACACTGCACAGCAGTTCTCTGCCTTTGGCATAAGAGATCTCATTATTGCCTTGCATCGACACCGTCATATCCGCCCTTATCATGGAATTGCGGGCGATCATGAACAAAACGGCGACCACCGCCACTGCAATCAGAATTATCAGTATCAGCATATTTCTCTTCTTCATACTATCTGGTTATCTTAAACTTCTTACTGCTCTTCTTGCCGGATCCGTCATTGACCTTCACGTTCACCGCACCGCTGCCGGTAGAACCGGGCTTGAGCGTAAAGAAGTAGCAGTACTCATTGTAGTGCTCCTTATATACATCTCTGATCGGCCATCCCCACCAGGTGGTTACGGTATATAATTTTTCTTTATAGTATTCGTAATAACGACAGCCGGAATATGCCGCACCGGCCACTTTGGGTTTGGTACTGTATCCGGAGATATCATAAACATATCTGTCAGACCATGCTGCAACCAGATACGCATTGTCTCCCGATGCTCCTCTAAGAGTTCCTGTCGTCACAACCGATGATGCGAATCCGAACTTCTTCATCGCAGGTTGTACATAGAATTCCCTCTCATCTTTATAGTTCGTTCCGTCTGTAGTCGTCGCTGTTACCTTGATCTTAACGATCGTATTTTCCGGCAGTCCTGCCGATGCAAGACCGCTTTTCCATTTCTTCTTATTGATGCTGATCTTACCGTTTTTGGCACTTATTGAGATAGCTTCGTTCAGATAAGCAGACAGATCATTCGAAACAAACGAATACACATCTCCTGCTGCATTTCCTATGTCCTTATATCTGCTTCCGTCGGAGGCTGTCACTGTGGAGCCGAATATGATATCGGCAGTACCCAATACCTGCTTGCCGTATTCCACTTTAGTGACTGACGGTTTGCCATATGCTGTTCCCAGCACCGCCTTTGTCGCAAATGATTTCCCTACTGCTATAGTATTATATTCGTAATCATTCGGAAGAAGCGTCAGCGTCGATGCGGGATTGATCACCTTTACAGTGATCGTGGCCTTCTTTCCCGACCCGTCAGCCATTGCGCACGTCAGCTTGGCAGTTCCGGCTTTCAGCGCCCTGATCTTCACATCCTTTCTGTAACCTACATATGTGAGCTCAAGTACATTGGCGTTACTTACGGTCCAATTGCAGGCATTGTTCCATGCATCAGATCCGAGGGCTCCATCATTAACAATAGCTGAGAATGACATTTCATTCTCATATCCTGCCTTATCCGGAAGATTCACGGAATATATCTGCGCCGTCTTCTTGACCGGATCATATGTTCCCAAAGGATTATTGACAGTACCCGACCGGTTGATCTCCACTTTGGTCGCCTTGGCGCCTACCGTTACGATCGTACTGCCGTTATCGACCAAGCCGCCGTCCTTAGGCTGTGCGGAAACAATCAGTACAGTTCGCGGAGCAACATCTTTTCCCACGGTGAGCTTACCCGAAGTACTTATCTTAACTCCTTCAACAGGAACTTCGGGATTATCTTTGTCATATACATCCCATGTGACTTTCTTATTATTGGCATTCGACGGCATCACACCGACCTTATACGTCGCACTTGAGCCGGGTGCGATCACTGACTGACCTGATACACTGAGATCATCTACAAGTCTGGCTACAGTCACATTGATCACGGCTGTCTTCTTGGATCCGTCAAGAAGCTTAAGCGTCACCTTGGTACTTCCCTTGCCCCTCGCAGTGATCGTTACCGTTCCCGGTGTTGTCTCCGTCACAACGGCAACCTTGGGATTGCTGCTTATCCACTCATGTTTACAGTCACTAATTTCAACCGCATTTCCGCTCTTGTCCGTAAGGGTCGTTATCTTTACTTCCTCAGACTTCTTGTGAGAACCCGTCTTGCCTCTGTATTCCAGGGCCACCTTGGTCTTATCCAGTTTGACTGTCTTGACAGGAAGAACACTTTCACTTTTCTCCGTTCTGTCCGGAGTCTTGACCTTAAGTGTCGCCACTTTGCCTACAGTCCCCACTTCACTTACGACCAGGGCCTTGACAGTAACGGTTGTATTGCTTGCAAACTGATCTATTGATATACCGGCACTTCCCGGTACATAGAGATCACCTGATATGACCTCACCGTTTTTGACAGCGGGATTCTTGCCGTTGGTCGTATATATGATGTAATAATCTCCGTATTCGGATTCATCTTCGGATTTACGCTCTATCCTGATCTTTGACCCTGCAGGAACACCGGCGGAAGGACTTTCGACAGGATTATTGGAAGAATCATAGACCTTGATAAACGGAGTTGCCTTGACTGACCTAAACATCTTGGCCGCATTGATTATGCCCTTGCCGATCTGACTTGAGCCGGCCTTGACAGTGCTCGCCTTAAGGATCTTCTCCATCTGCGCAGGTCCCGGATTGCCGTACTTACTCATATAGAGAGCTGCCACACCCGCCACAACGGGAGTCGCCATTGATGTACCGCTCATAGAGTCATACGAACTTCCGGGTATTGTAGACATGATATGGGAGCCCGGAGCGGCTACATCCGCCCATGAACCGTAATTGGTAAATGCCGACTTGGCTCCGTTCCTGTTCACTGAAGCAACAGCTATCACGTACTTACATGCTGCGGGATAATGCTTGAGATTACCTCCGTTGTTGCCCATGGCTGCTATCAGAGTAACATTCTTATTATATGCATAAGTGACCGCTTCCTGTATCTCGCTGTGATAACCGACTCCACCAAGGCTCATGCTTATGATCTGTGCTTCGTTATCCGCCGCAAGATATATCGCATCATGCAGATCCTTAACATTATACTCTTTGCTGTCACCGAATATATTAAGTGACAGTATGCTCACCTCCGGAGCAACACCGGCACCGCCCCTTCCGTTGTCAAGCGATGCTGCGATAATGCCGGCGCAATGAGTACCGTGATCCTGCAAGGGTGCCATGGCTATCTCGTTGACCTGGATCTGAGTCACACGCCCTGTAAGCTCCGGATGATCTGCCTGAACACCGGTATCTATGACTGCGACCTTGATGGAAGGATTACCTGTCGTAACACTCCATGCACCATAGGTATTGATCATCTCATGCTGCCACTGATAATGTTCATTATCATCTGTATTCTTAAGATAGGGATCGGGATTGTCAAGGATAGGATCGACACCATCTGACGGATCTCCGTACACCCAATCAAGATATGTGCCTTCCTCCGGCATATTGAAGTCGTAAGCTCCGAGCATGTCCGTACCTTCATCCTCGGGGTCTTCAACTGCAGGGTCTTCGAGACGTACCAGATAGTTGGCTTCAACTGCGGGGAGAGGTATATCCTTATCCATTCCGAGTTCTACGGCTTGAAGAACAGTGATATCTCCCGACAGCTCAGCTACACCCATTTCATACGAAAAGCTTAACAGTTTGGCATTATATGCCTCTGCTATGATCTTCGCTTCGTCTTCACTGAGAGCATGGAACAGTATCACGTCTTCCACATAATCATATCCGGGTTCCATACCGTTAAGTGAATTAAGGACATCATGCTCCTTAAGATCCTCTTTCTTGGCTATCTGGGCTTCACTTAACTTATAGTCCTCAGGCATACCCTTAAGCCCGTAAGGAAGTTCATCTTCCTTATCATCGGATTTACTGCCCTCAACAGATTCGGATTCTGTCTCCGTCTCAGATGTGTCGGCAGAAGTCGTCTCTTCTTCCGATAAACTCTCTTCGGTCAGTTCTTCACTTCCCTCTGTCTCATCTTCACCGGATCCTTCAACGTCTGTCGCAGTCTCCTCTGTCTCAGTCTCAGAGACGGATTCCGTCTCAGATACCGAGCTCTCCTCAACTGATGACTCTTCTCCAGAGACTGTCTCCGTGCCTGCGGTATTATCGGGAGTATCCGCAAAAGCTGCGATACTCATGTTACCCGCGAGCATAGTCACTGTGAGGAGCATACCTAATGCTCTTTTGATCATTCCTTTGGTCTTCACTTCATTTCCTCCGCTTTCTCATACTTTGTCCGGTACTCAGGAACGGTACCGATTGCCGTGTTACGATCTATCTTATCAAAACTACTCTGTCACCTGAGTGTATCATGGTATCTCCTCTGGGGATTATCGTATCATTGCCCCTTAATATCGATATTACGAGACAGCCCTTGGGCAGATCTATCTCCGCTATTCTCTGGCCCGTCCAGTCATGACCTTCACCGATCGATATGATCTCACTCTTCACGTTATCATCATGAATATAGTTGTCCCGGTGCCTGAACTTCGTATACTGCTCCACGAATCCTGCGCTTATGATACCGGTAGGTATAGCTACCAATCCGACTCCAAGGAATGCCGAAATGATCCCGAGTATCTTGCCCGCAACGGTTATGGGATAGATATCGCCGTAGCCGACTGTAAGCAGAGCCGAGACGCTCCACCACATACCCGAGAATGCATTCCTGAACACATCAGGCTGGGCTTCATGCTCCAGGCTGTACATTCCGAGGCTTGATGCCACCATCAGAATAAGCACAAGACAGGTACTCGACACAAGCTGGGTCTTTTTGTCGTTCAGTACGCTTGTTATGACATTGAAAGCATCATACTGGGCATTGATCTTGAAGAGTCTGAGTATCCTGAACACTCTTAAGAGTCTGAACACCACCACACCTGCGGGGAAGAATAAAGGCAGGTAGTAGGGCAGAAAACTCAACAGATCGATGATCCCGTAGAACGAGAAGACGAAACACAATGCGGACTTGACATTCGAATATCCCCTGCCTTCATACAGGTATTCAGACGTCCACACCCTCAGTATGTATTCTATCGTAAAGATAATGACTGTCACAAGTTCCAGAACGGAAAACAGTTCATGATACGGCTGCATCTCTTCAAATGTATCAGCCAGTATCACGAACATATTGATCAGGATCGCAAGAACTATCACAACATCTGCCGTCCGGCTTATGCGGTCGCCTTTATTCCCGATCTCGATAATGTCAAATATCTTCTTTTTGTATTTACTCATTATGCATCCTCTCAGATCCGTCCGGCTGTCACCGGCTTTCAGACCGCTCGTCACTTCTTAAGTGTGATCACCGTAAGCGCCGGCATCGACAGCATAAGCGGATATGCATACCGAAGATCTGCCACAAGCGGCGTCGCCACGAGTATCGTAAGAGTAAGTGCCGCAACCGGCAGATATGTAAGCAGTCTGCTCTTATCACCGAACGATATTATGGCCGCACCCATGATGAGCAGCATGAAGCATGCACCCATACTGTACAGTATCCCGTATACCGGCAGGATGTTATGAAGCTTATATACGATCTCATTGAGCTTGATCCTGACCGAAGCGCCGAGTACGGGCTGCGGCTCCAGCCCCTCTTCATTGCCAAGTATCCCGTAGTACTCCGTCTGTTCCGGAGCCATCGTCGTATAGTAGCCCTTGGTCTGATTGACATAAGCCCTGATATACTCTTCCGGATGCTCAAGACCCAGCTTAAGCCACAGAGCCAGATACTCACCTTTATGAGCATTCAGATATTCCGTATCGCCGAACACAAGCCACTGCATCGTGGGATCCGCCCCGCCCGGAGTATATTCCGTGCGCAGAAAATCCAGTGTATTCAGCTTTTCAAGGGCCGCCGTCTCTTCATCCGTCAGCTCACACCCGTCATACACGACTCTGGCCACCTGCTGAAGCGGTATGGGCAGGTTATGTGCCACATTGCCGGGTTCAACATTATATGCCTTCATGACCGGTCCCTTTACAGTCACGGTCACGGTCAAAACAAGGGCAACTGACACTGCCGTCATTATCAGTCTCCTTACGTCCTCGGGCGAACTGTCAGCAGCCTTCTTTCCTCCGGCATGCACTGTTACGTTCTTCCTGTATCTTATGATCTCATACAGTATGATGACGATCATCGTGAGCACATAAGCATAGAGCCCGTTGTGTCTGATAAGACATGTGCCCAGGCCGCTTATCACTGACAGTACTATGTCCCTCACTGATATGATCGAGCATACATATATCCTGTATATGGTCACTGTCAGTATGAGCACCGATGCCGCAAAGAGAACATCCTTCCACATAGTAAAGGAATACACGAGATTGTAGGGACAGAGCACGAATCCGAGCAGCATGAGCACAGTCACGATGCGCCCGGTCCTGCCGGAGTCCTTACCGGTACCTGCATTCTCATATATATCAGTCATGCTCACGATCGCATATGCAACAGATGCAGCCATTATGAGCATCTGAAGGATCGAATATGCCGCGATCCCGCCATATACACTGTGAGTCAGGCCGAAACCTATGGAATAGAAAGCCTTGATGATAAGTGTGTGAACCCACGGATGGTGATCGTCAAAGGGAGTGATCCCTCTGGCCTGAGACAGCTGATCAAATGAATCTACCGTCAATGTCCCGGGGAAGTTCAATAAGAACAGCGGGAGCATACACAGCAGGATGATACCCGTAAGAATGAGCCATTTCCTCCACGAAAAGCCGGTCAGCCCGATCTCGGACGCTTTTTCCCTGCCCTCATGCCGCATTCCGCCACTTCCGGTTAACATAATTCCGGCAAGTATAGCTCTTATCGGGAAATAAAGAGCAATGTACAGTCCCATCACAGTCAGGACTATATAGAATGCGCTGAACAGAGGATTTGACAGATCCCTGTCTATGCGGCCTCCGAGGTATATCACATACAGAAGAGTCCATATCGCTGTCACTACAGCGGCCGCTCTCTTAACCTTTTTAAGATCGGGCCCGTCGATATCGCTTATCCTGCGTATCTGTGTATAAAGAGAGTCCTGCAGTATCTCGGTGGGATTCTTTTTTCCGTCAGGAAGAAGACTGAGCAGCATATATGCTCCCAGGAATACCACTCCCATGAGTATATCCGAAGACTCAAATCCGCCGATGTTATATACGGCAAACGTGATCGCATATGCAATTAACAGTCTGGTCCAAAACTTCATAATCCAAAATCCGGTCGCTTATCTGCCGGGGTCTGCATGACATATCCCGGTATTGCAGATTCAGCCCTCTATGAGTTCGAGCAGTTCCTCCGCTTCCGAAGCAGAAGAATCATTAGCTATCCTGCCTGACACTATATCAAAGAAATGCGTAAGTTCAGCCGTCTGATAATCATCACGCTCCTCATCAAATTCAACCGTCCTGCCCGACTTAAGATAAGTGATCCTGTTTTCGATAAAATCACAGATGACGGTATCGTCAGCCATATATAATTCCAGTGACCGCCTCGTGCTCCTGCCGAAATAGTCAAGATGCACCTCCGCGATCCTGCGTTCATATTCACCGATATACACGGCAATATCCTCTACATCGATATCCAGATCCGAGAGTCTTCTCTCAACGGATATGATCTTCTCCGGTCTGCCGAAAAGATATGAGATGTAGTCCCATTCATGTATAAGATCCGTGGCTACTCCGCCGCCTAACGAACGCCTGGCTGAATAACACTCGGAATAGTCCGTCCCCGGTCTCCACTCGGGAAGATAACTTGATGACATGGCACGGATACTGTAGACCCCGGATATATCGATATTGTCCTTTAGCCACTTCACTATCTGAGTATATCTCATGGGGCAGGCCACGTAATATATCTTACCGCCCGGAAGCCCTGCTATCATATCCATGTCTTCTCTTAGAGCCATATCTGCCATATCGGAAGGAAGTGCCGCAGCATCTGCAGTCTCAGCTCCGACTCCGCTTATCACATGCCTGTCATCATGACGTATAGGACGCAGCGGCTTCTCAATAAAGAAAGCATCCGACTTATCTGCTAACATCTTAAGCGTGCTCACATGCATGGTAGTAGGATTGGTGATAAAGACCGCATCATACTTATCCTTAAGAACATTTGCCGAATAGACTTCCCTGCCGTATTCCGTTACCCTTTCTCCTGCATCGTCCGCAGTCCTGTCGTCTGCGTTTTTCTTATGACGCAGAACATCGATCTCCGCATCCGGATACAGCCTGTATATGTTTTTAATATGTCTCTTTGATATGGACCCGAGTCCCACGACACATATCTTCATTATCTTTCTCCATCCTGCACTCATCCCGTGACGGTGTTCGTCCTTCGGGCTGTCCGGTATCATCCGCAGCATGAAAACCCGGTCACCTTACTTTTTTGCCCGTGATCACATCCACAAGATCCATCGGTGTCTTAATGACATAATCCGGCTTCTCCACTCTTCCGAACCCGTATGCGGCATACACTATGGGCACGCCGGCTTCAATGCACGCGTCGGCATCCATCTGTGTATCTCCGACATATACCGGATTCTTAAGCTTATTCCTCTCACATATGATGCGTATATTCTCAGACTTGAGCTTATCATTGTCTCCGTAGCATATATGGTCCTTGATATACTTACCGAATCCCGTCTTCTCTAACATGAGTTCTATATATCCGGCCTGGCAGTTGCTCACGACAAAGAGCGGATACAGTTCATGCAGCTTTGCGAGCATCTCCCCGAAGCCGTCATATACGACACCGCCTGTCTTATCAAGATAGTCATGCTCATATTTGTAACAATAAGGGGCAAACTTCTCCCTCTCCAAGGCATCCGCATCCGGAAGGATATCGGCAATGATCTTATCCATCGGAAGACCGAAGAGCGACTTAAGTCTCAATGCAGTGACTCTGGCAGAATATCCTGCCTCGTCAAGTGCCCTGTTCCAGGCCTGTTCGACTACAGGCGTCGAATCCCATATCGTTCCGTCTACATCAAATATGATCCCGTCAAAAGGCATATTACCCCTCTTTCTCTTTCCGACCCGCCGAACATGGGTCTGTCAGCTAACTTCTCCCCGGCCAGGTATTGAGCATTCGTCTGACCGCATTATCCCATCTTAATACATCTCTGTCTTCAAGCATTGCGACCTTGAACCGGGCTCGCATATCAGCATCACCGTACATCCGCTCGGCGGCATCTGCCCATGTGGCAAGGACCATATCCTCGGGGACCGATCCGTTGCGTCCGTTCTCAATAAGGATATCCGCCCCGCCGCACCCGCTCGTTATGACAGGCGTGTCATAATAGACCGACTCATACAGCACTGTCCCCCACGGGTCATACAGCACCGGATTGAGCACACAGTCCGTCATCTTATATATCGCTGCCAGTTCCTCTCCTGTAACCTCAGATACATGGATGATCCTTCCGTCAGCGATCCACTTCTTCATCCTGCTTAAGTAACCGGCCTTATACTCTATGTCTCCGTCGCCGATGATGATGAACCTTACATCATCATGAGCACCGATAAGCCTCTCTGCCAGATCGAGCACAAAACCCACATTATGCTGAGGATCAAGTCTCCCTCTGAACATGAATGTAAACGGCCTGTCAGCCCTGTGTACGGCCTCTGCTCTCTTTAGCGCCCTTCCGAGTTCGGTATCCTGCTCGGCTATCCTGTTAAGCGGTATCGCATCTTCCACCGCTTCATCCAGGCTGTCCATATCCGTCCCGGCACCTGTGCGGTACACGTTCTTAAAGCCCCGGCTTCTGAGATATTCAACCGACATGTCACTTACCGCAAAGCACACGGTATACGGCGCGGATCTGTATCTTAAGAACGTACTGTCAAATATCTTCTGTCTGAGTCCGGTTCCGCCGCGCATTCCGCCGTCATAGTTCTCTTCATATATGACGACCTTGTCCCTGTACTTACGATCGCTGTAGTACAGCCAGGATGTCAGTCTGTCATACCCTCGAACCATAATATAGTCGTAATTCTGACTCATGCCCTTAAGCGAAAAGAATATGCAGCCCTTACCCAGTCTCAGTCCCGTGAGCCGGTATACGGAGATGAATCTGTCGGGATCCTCACCGTCTATACTTCCCTCAGTGACATATGCGTCATCTCCAAGGAGCCTCTCATCAAACCGGACGACTCCTGTATCATCCACAGGCATAAGAAGCGTGCTGTCATCTGACAAGCCTCCGTACAGGACCACATCCGCCTGATGCCCGGCCCTGACAAAAGCCTTGGCCAGTTCGATCTCCGGAACATTATATGCATTTGGATCCGTCTTGGGCCCAACGGTCCTGACTATCAGTATATCCATATCCGTATGAGTATCGGCCTATCATAAGCCGATAATATCTATCGCCTGCTTATCAACACATCATCAAGCGCATCCACAATGAGCCGGAACACTCTCGCCCTTAAGCCCTTATATGCATTATGGTCATAGGTCTGCTCGCCGATCCCGCCGAAGCTTAACTTAAACTCCGTGATATTGGCCACATCCTCTGTCCTGCCGGCTCCGCCCCAGTCATATGTCTTAAGCCCCATCTCCTTAAAGTGGAGCATATCCGCATAGTGAAGGTATCTGTTGGCCATACCTGTAAGGTTACGGCTGTCGCTTTCCTCATCCGACATAAGCCTGTACAACGATGCGGAATGCAGAAGTCTGGCGCGCACGTCATCTCTTATATGGGTATGGTAGACCGCATCCTGTCCTCTGACCGTGGCTATCGAGAAGCTTAAGGCATCGGCATCCCTGTACCGCTTGAGTTCATCCCGAAGCCCTGACATATCATCAAGTTCACTGTCCTTTGTCACCCAGAATTCCTTGAAAAAAAGAAGGAACCTGTCTATCTCTTCATCCGTTATGTCTGCATCATCCATCATACGAACACTTATATCCTCACGTTCAGCCCTGTTGACCTTATAACGGCAGCCCTTGGTAAAGACCCCCTTGATCTCCTCGGGTGTCCCGGTGATATCGGATATGAGTGAATCAAAGGGTACGGATTCCTTAGTACTGAACGAAGACTGGTGATACTCGATGATACCCTTATCCCTGACGGGCTCTGATGCCCACCACACCTTGATAAAATCTATGCCGTGTTTTCTGCTCTTAGTAACTAACATACCGACAGCCTTTCATCAGGGAATATTCCTGTATACTTCCGAAAACTCAGGTTTCTTATCATACAGGTAACGGGCTATGACTTCCATGAGTTCAAAATCGCTCTCATGATCCAGGTCCAGGACTGCCGTATCATACATCCTGATCGCCTCATAATAGCCGCCGTCAAATCCGCCGCCGCTCTTAAGATGATCAGGTCTGTATGCATAGAGTGAAGCATTCATGTCATAGACCTCCGGAGCCTGCTGCCTTGCGGTAAATCCCGAAGGAACCGCGATCTTATATCCCTTGTCGGTACGTATGACCTGATTGAAATACGGATTACGCCTTGAGTCTGTGACCGAATAAGTGATATCCGCACCGGTCTTCATATGTGTCTCAATGAGATTCTCTATGTCTTTCACCGTTCTTAACGGCGATGTTATATCCAGATCCACAACCACGTCATATGTACAGTTATTCTTCTCTTCCATCTTAAGAAGGCAGTCCCATATCACATCCTTCTTGGCTGCGGTATCGGTACTTAACGATGCACTTCTGTCGATGACATCAACCTTAAAAAATGGATTCTCTTCAATAAGTCTTATGAGCTCCGGACTGTCCGTGGACAACACGATATCGCAGATGTCACTCCGCCCGTCTGATGTCCCGGCTTCACCGGAGATTAATATCCCCTTGCTCTTAATATACAGATCCAGTGCCGACAGCGAATAATAGACCAAAGGCTTACCGTCAAAATCCCTGACATTCTTGCTCTTGATACCCTTAGAACCCGCACGGCCGCATATGGTGAACAATATTTTCATGATCATGTCTCCTTATCACATCCTAAACTATAATTTTAATGGATAAATCGCTTCTATTCAATAGCATTTTGCTTGTATTGTCATATTCTATGGGTTATATTTATGGATATCGAGACAAGATATCGAGGTAAGCAAAATGAGTAAGATAGCATTCCATCTTAACTGCCTTGCACAGGGCGGTGCCGAGAGGGTAGTATCCTCTCTTGCAAGCGAGCTGGCTGCGGAAGGCGAAGATGTATATATAGCAACAGAATGGCAGGATGAAGACGAGTTCAGCGTGGATCCCCGGGTCAAGCGTGTTCATGTGGGGCTTAAAGAGACTGATGAAGATAAGAGCAGAGTCACCAAGTTTTTCTTAAGGATCAGGTATCTCAAGGAGTTCTTATGCGAGACTGAGCCCGATATACTTATTGCCTTCGCTCAGAGAGCCAATTACAGAGCACTCATGGCAGCCGGCAGCTCGGATATTCCTGTGCTCATATCCATACGCACGGACCCTGTGGGCCACTATGATGCCATATCAGACAAGGTTCAGATACGATGGCTCTTCCCCAAGGCGGCGGGGTGCGTGTTCCAGACCACGGGACAGAGAGAATTCTTCCGCCCCTATCTTCAGGAGAATTCACGGATAATACTCAATCCCATCAATCCCAAGTATATAGGGACACCTGTTGTAAGTGACGAAGAGCGCGAGAAGGCCGTGGTACATCATGCACGTCTCGTAGACTTTAAGAACCAGCCGCTCCTGCTTAAGGCATTCATAAGAGTGCACAAGAAGCATCCCGACTATGTACTCAGGATCTACGGCGGAGATTCACATGACGGAACTAAGGAGATACTGGAGAAGATCATCGCAGACAACGATGCCGGTGAATATATATTCTTAATGGGGCCAAGCGACAGTCTGGAAAAAGAACTTCCGAAGGGGATGGTCTATGCATTCACATCAGACTGGGAGGGGCTTCCCAACTCGCTCTTGGAGGCCATGGCACTCGGCATGCCGATCGTGGCTACCGACTGCCCCTGCGGCGGTCCGGCCACAGTCATGAAGGATGGCGAAAACGGACTGTTGATACCCATCAGGGATGAGGATGCCCTGGTCGAAGGGATCAACAGACTCATCGAAGACAGGGAACTGGCGCTTAGGCTGGGAGCCGAAGCACGAAGGATCGCCGAGATTGCCAATGCGGAGTCCGTGGCGGCTCAGTGGAAGGACTACATTGCAGAATTGGTCGGCCGGAGCAGAGCATGACCCGGAACGACCGGGCAGTCAGTCGCACCGTTTTTTACATAATGACCATATAAGGAGCGTACAGATATGTGCGGTATATGCGGATTCATATCAAAAAAGAGAATAACCGAGGACGAGCTCAGGCGGATGAATGATACGATGTATCACAGAGGTCCCGATGATGCGGGAGTGGAGCTCTATACAGGCAGGGACGGCTACACGATCGGCCTGGCACAGAGGCGTCTGTCGATACTCGACCTCTCACCCAAGGGACATCAGCCGATGCACTCAGCGGATAAGCGTCTTACGGTGGTGTTTAACGGAGAGATATATAATTATCCGGAGCTTAAGAAGGAGCTGAGTGACTACCCCTATACATCGACCTGCGACACGGAGATCATCCTCGCAGCCTACCTTAAGTGGGGCATAGATATGGCCAGCCATATCCACGGGATGTTCGGGATCGCCATCTATGACAGGGAGACAGGAGCCGTATATCTCATAAGAGACCGTATCGGCAAGAAGCCTCTCTATTATACGGTTAATGACGGTGACCTCTACTTTGCATCAGAGCTTAAGCCTCTTATGACCTGTCCGGTGCTTGATCTTAAGATCAATACGGATGTGATCCCGAGGTTCATATTTCAGCAGTATATCCACGGTCCCGAGAGCATATACAAGGATACATACAAGCTCGAGCCCGGCGGGATACTGGAGTTCAGGGCAGGACAGGTGCGCAAGTGGAAATACTGGGACATTGCGGATGTATACGGCAGAGAATCTGCCCGTCCCGCAGCGACCTATGAAGAGGCCAAGGCCACGCTCAAGGAGCTCCTTAACAAGGCGGTGGCAGACAGAATGATAGCGGATGTGCCTATCGGAACCTTCCTGTCCGGAGGATATGATTCATCGCTTGTGACCGCGATCGCGCAGTCTCAGTCGGATAAGCCCGTCAAGACATTCTGCATAGGATTCGATGTCAAAGAATATAATGAAGCGGTATATGCCAAGGAGATCGCGGCCCACTTGGGGACAGATCATACCGAGGTATATATAAGCGAATCACAGATGTATGATATGGTGGCGTCGATCGCCAGGTACTATGACGAGCCCATGGCTGACAGCTCGCAGATACCGTCGATGCTCGTATCGGAAGTGGCTAAAAGAGATGTGACGGTAGCTCTATCCGGTGACGGAGGAGATGAGTTCTTCTGCGGATATAATATATATGACAATGTCAGACAGGCCGAAAAGCTCGATACACTTGGTGCAATGGTGCATGCGGTCGGATCCGTACCCGTTCCCGGCGGAAGGCTGCTTGATAAGCTCCCGTTCAGAGTACGCGTCGTGGCGGATAACAGAGATCCCGAGACCAAGACTCAGATAGCGGCTGACGGGTATATACGTGCAGCGGGCAGGTTCCTGTCCGCAGAGAATGCGGCATCTGATACTCTCCTTCCGATCAAGTATCCGAAAGAGAGCAGATACCCCACCAGGGACTGGCAGATACGGCGTATGCTCTTAGATATGGATACATATCTGGCAGATGACATACTTGTCAAGATGGACAGGGCATCGATGAAGTATTCTCTCGAGAACAGATGCCCCATCATGGATACGGCCGTGATGGAGTATTCATTCAGGATACCTCACGAATACAAATATCATAAGGGAGATAAGAAGCACATCCTTAAGGATATAGCATATGATTATATCCCCAGAGAGATGCTCGAACGCCCCAAGAAGGGCTTCGGAGTGCCGATGGATCTGTGGCTTCGCGGTCCGCTTAAGGAAGCACTCTTAGAGTACTCAAGCCGGGATCATCTTATAAGACAGGGTATCTTCGATGCGGATTATGTATCAGGTTTCGTGAATGACTATCTGACGCACGGTGATGCCGGACCTGCAACGGGAGGTAATTACAGCAAGCTCGTATGGCCCTTCTTCATCTTCCAGCAGTGGTATGAGTTTGCGAACAGAGTACAAACCGACAAAAGAGTATGACAGAACATAAAAAGGCCTCCCTTCCATGATTGGAAGGGAGGCCCTTATATTACTATTCTTAAGATATCCGATCGTCCGGGCGAGATATTCTGCCCAGTATCTCCGATGCCAGCTCTGCGGGACTCCTGTGGGCGCCGCCCTCAGAAGCCGCTGCATCCATCTCGACGATCCTGGGATCGATGTTACGCAGGAACTTGGTCTCCATCATACCGGGAGAGACTGTATATATATCGATGCCCTTCGAAGAATACTCCGATGCCAGACTCTCGGTATATCCCATCAGGGCGGACTTGACGGATATGTATTCGCACAGGAACTTCGGTGTATCTTCTCCCTTGACGGCACATATGCCGGGAGTCGGTCTGATCCCGGTCACGGCGCTGGTTAACATAACAACAATCCGTCCGCTTTTAGCCTTGGCCATAACGGGAAGGAATTCCTTACATATGGCCGCAAATGAATAAAGCGCTACTCTCATCTGCTCATCTACGCCGGTCTCATCCCAGTTCTTAACCTTCACATAGCTATAGGGCACTGCGGCCAGATGGATAATATGAGTAGGCGTCAGACCGCTGTCCTTTATCGTATCTATAAAGCTCTCAACACCATCCGATTTGCTTAAGTCTGCTCTTATGGGCCGGATATCTATGTTCGCCCTGTCCGTATCTATCTCATGGCTTAAGTACTGAGCAAATACGGTTATCTTTTCACCTGACCTCTTATCCAGTTCATCAAACAATGCGGCGGCTATATCGGAAGATCCGCCTGTCACTATCCATGTATCACTCATCTTAAGATCCCTTCTCTATCTCCTTATCCCTCAGGCCCCTTCCTGCCCGTTCCGGCTTATCTGCTGATGACACTCACGTCATCATGCAGTGATGCCGACCTGCATCTTACCCCGCAGCACCTTCTCGCCGTCCTCGCCCCTGATCTCAACCTTCATATCGAAGAAGGCAAAGTCCGTGTTGACCTCGGTCACAGTCCCCCTGACAGTCAGCCTGTCTCCGGGATACACGGGCTTGGCAAACTTGACCTCCACACTCCGTATAAGACTATAGCGTCCCGGAAGATACACGCCTGCAAGAGTCGACAGAAACGATGTCGTCAACAATCCGTAGCAGACCCTGTCCTTATGACCCGACTCTTCTGCAAACTTAAGATCCGTATGGAGCGGATTGACATCCCCCGTGATATCCCTGAATGCTTCCATCATCTCATCCGTCACGGTCACATCAAAGCTCTCTTCCATGCCCGTATATATATCTTCCAATCTGTACTCGTTCATCATGATCCTTCCCTGTAATACGAATGTTCCCAAGACAGGCCTGCGCTATCCCGGCTCAGGCTCCCGGATTCCTGTATACGGCACATGCTGCGGTTCCATGAACCCAGGGTATGCCGCAACATCCTCTGACCCTAGAATCCCTGATATATGAATTCCGCAGCGCTGTATCCCGGCCCGTAGCTTCCGAAGATCACTACGAAGAATAACAGCCCGAGATAGATCGCCCAGCGTATAAATATATTATAACCTGCAATCTTACGTCTGACATCACATTTTTCTCTGAAATGCGATACGACTGCGACAGCGATAAGTGACATGAATGTCACGATCATGTCGACTTTGGAAAGGCCGAGACCAAGCAGGGATCCGTCGGTAAAGATATGCGGATTGAACGTTGTAAGCATCTTCCCGTATGTATCGATGCCTGATAAGAGATCCGAAGCTGCAAAGAAGATGAATGCGGCGGATACAAGTATATAGGTCCTGACACATCTTAAGAATGTTATGATCCTGCCTTTTGTCCCCTCATATTTCTTCGCCGGGAATCTCTCTTCGATGGCTATAAAGATCCAGTGCGCAAGTCCCGATCCGACTATGTAGTTCCATGCTCCTCCGTGCCAGAGCCCGACCGTGAACCACAGTATAAGAAGCGCAAGGGTATTGACTCTCCTCTTGGCCTTCTTCTTATCATACTTAGCTCTGAGCCTGTCTGACAGCTGCGTAAATGCACGGCTCCTTAATACCGGATAGAATATGAATCCCTTGACCCATTCGCCGAGAGTGATGTGCCATCTGCGCCAGAATTCCTGTACGGATGTCGCAAAGAACGGCTGCTTAAAATTCTCAGGCAGCGTGATATCAAAGCACTCTGCTGTTCCCATTATGATATCTATCGAACCGGAGAAGTTCATGTAAAGTTCAAACGTAAATGCAAGCGCTGCTATGATGATGAAAAAGCCCGAATAAGAATTCGTGTCACCGTATACCGTATCCGTAAGGATCTTAAGCCTCGAAGACAACACAAGGACCTTGAAAAAGCCCCATAGTATCCTCTGTGCTCCGAAGGTGACCCTGTCATAGTCAAACTTATGATGCGCCTCCAGCTGAGGGTTAAAGTCCCTGTATCTGTTGATGGGACCGCTTAATATGCACGGGAAGAACATGGTAAAAGTAAGGAGCTTGAAGAAATTATGCTCCGCCTTTTCTTCTCCCAGATAAACATTGCGGATATGCTCAAGAAGCGAGAGCGTATAGAAGGATATACCGATGGGAACAAGGAATGCGAAGGGTCTGATGACTTCCGCATTACCCGAGATGACCGCCGATATACCATTGACAGTATTGATCGGAAAATTAAGATACTTAAGAACTATGAGCAGTGACAGGACTCCCGTCACGCCGGCGATCATCCACGCGCGTCTGGCGCCGATCCTGTCATCTGCATCATTCCTGTCCATCATGATACCTGACAGATATGTCATAAATGCAGCTCCGACAGGATATACTATAAGCCACCTGTCCGGACCGTACAGAAAGAACACCAGGCTTGAAGCGAGCAATACAAGCCACTGAACCCTCTTCGGTATGACGTAATACACGACGAGGCTTATTATCAAAAAACACAGATATGCAAACGAAGTGATCTGCATATGAATCCCCTTATATCATCAGCTGTGATCAGCCGAGCTTGTCGATGATGATATCCACCATCTCGCCCACGTTCTGCATGCCCGTGACCTGGGCGATATTGAACTTGACACCGAATTCCTTCTCTACGGCAGAGATCAGATTGATGTGTTCGAGCGAATCCCAATCCTCGATATCATCGGAATTGGTTGTCTCTGTGACAACTATGTCATCATCATCAAAAATGTCTCTGAAGATGGAATTAAGTCTCTCGTAAATCTCTTCCTTGCTCATGTCATTGTCCCTCCATCAATTCTTCCTCGGTGATGCCGGAATAATTCTTCTTCCAGTCCACATGCGCGTACAACGGCTCATACTTCTCCATGAACTCATTATATGCCCCATCCCACGATGCGCGGTCCAGACCGTCATGTGCTGTATCGATGTCATAATGCTGCTCTATATAATCTCCGAGATACTTCGTACAGTTATAGGCTCCGAGTATGTTGACATGGACTCCGTCATAGAAGTACCAGCCGTACCAGAAGTCCATATCCTCAAGGTGATGATTGAGATTGAGAAAATCATATCCGTACTCTCTCACAACACTCTCGATGTAGTTCATATTGCCTTCATATTCCTGCTCAAAGACCCTGGGCGTGGATACAAAGAGCACGTTAAGGTTCTCATTCTTCGCATAATCAAGGAAGTCCCTTAACACTTCCTCGCCTTCTTCAGATATGGGTACCACCTTATCCATATCCACGGAATCATCACGCTTGTAATATCCCACTCTTTCTTCATAGGCATAGCCCTTGCTGCTGCTGGGAGCGCTGTAATCAAAGTGCTTAAGCTCCGTCGGATCAAAGAGCATCCCGATGTTGGAATGATACTTGATGATATCCGCATAATACTCAAGCTTATTATCCTCATCGTCAAGAAGCGCATTGATAAGCTTAATACGAAGCGGCGAGTATCTTAAGTTGTCCGTGACCTCTCTTATGTGGGCCTTGTCCTGAAGATTGGCCTCTATATCAGATGCAAACATCCTCGGCTCTACGATGATAAGCTGCGGATGCTGATACTTATGAGTCTCATCTATAAGATATCTTATGGCCATGGCGCTCTGACTGTTGGATGAGAGCGAATATGATGTGATCCCCTTCTCATGCCACAGTACCCCCGGTACAAATGTGGCATTGGCGGGCGACGCACCGTATATCATCACGTCAATGGTGTCCCTATCCTCTGCATAGAAGCCGGTGAACCTGTTCTTGACATCGCCGTTGCTCCTTAATATATACGAGAGGCTCACGCCGATGAACAACGCTATTATAATAAAAACAAGAGCCCTTAGGGCTTGCTTAATACTCATGTGATCCAACCATTCTCCGAACGCTCAGGGCCTGTATATGGCATTATTGTCGAAGTACTCCCTGAACTCGGAGAAGTCCTTGCACTCTCTGTCGATACTGTCTATGATCTCAGTCTCCTTCTCACTTACCAGAGTCTTATAGTTCTCAAAGTTATCATATCCCTTCCTGGTCCATCCGAAGGGATGAGTAAGGATCTGAACCTTGGGATTGTTAAGGATATTGTCCCTGTCGGGATAGCCGTATCTCCAGATATGATTGGCATCCGACATATACTTGACCTCTACGGGCGTATCCTCCTTAATGTCCTCCGCAAACGTAAAGAACTCATCCTGATAAGCATTAAGGATCTCGGGAAGCTTGATATTCTCTCTCAGCACATCCTTGGACGGTCTGTGGATCGAAAAGGTATCGACCGTGAAACCGAACATGTCAGAGAGTATATCCATCTCCTTGATGATCTGCAGTCTTATCTGCTGTATATCAGTCATGCCGTTAAGTGCAAAGTGAAGACCGATGTTCTGCCCTCTCTCATGCATATCGCGGATCATGTCCGTATTCTTCTTGGATAAGAGATTGTAGGAATTGTTGGTCCATTGGAAGAAGAAGTTGGACGTAAAATCCATGCTCTCCTCGACCTTGCTCAGCTCATATGCCCTCTCAACGCTGTATTCCACATCATGACGCATTATGACAAAACTGTCCCGCTCAAGAGCCGCCTTATATCCGCAATATCGTCCCGACTCCTTGATGATCCTTATTATCTCTCTGTAATCTTCGTATGAAAACATGCTGCCTCCTGTATGCAAGATAGGGGCTCATAAGACAACTCCCTCTAAAGTAACGGCTCAGCCTGCATCAGGCTTACGGGCCGGTCTTAGAAAAAGTCCTCTCACACACCCGCTATAGTATAGCATAATAGTATGTAAAATGGTATAATATCGTGTATGTCGACTACTATATTACGCAAACTATCCGCCATATTGGATAAGGGACAAAAGATAAAGATCGCAGGACTGATGATACTGATATTCATCGGCGGTCTGATGGAGATGGCAAGTGCATCTCTGATCCTGCCCCTTGTAAATGCCGTGCTGGATGAGGAGAGATTCTCGTCTAATGAGTATGTGATACGGGCCATGGATCTGACAGGGATCAGCAACATAAGATCGTTCACTTTTGCCCTGCTTGGCGTGATAATCGCGGCATATATCATCAAGAACGCATTCTTAATATTCCAGACCTATCTGTTAGCGCGATTTGCCAACCGCAACAGGGCAAGATGTACGACGAATCTCCTGTGGCAGTTCCTGCACAGACCTTATGAGTATTACCTCTATGCCGAGACTTCGGATATCATCAGGACCATATACGGAGATATGGACAATATATTCAATCTCCTGCTTCAGTGCATGTATTTCGCATCCGAGGTGATCGTATCCATCTGTCTGGGGATATTCCTTCTCATAATGGACTGGAGGATGACGGTCCTTGTGGCAGGCCTCCTCGGACTTCTTACGCTGTTCAACACCAAGGTCATCAAGAAGCATCTCAATATCGCAGGTGAAGGCTCCAGAGTCACCCAGGCAGGGATGTACAAGTGGATACTGCAGTCTGCATCAGGAATCAAGGATGTCAAGGTTCTTAAGAAGGAATACTACTTCACCGACAGGTATTCTGCAAGCGCAGAAGGCTATGCGGATAATCAGATAAAGTACAACGTACTCACCAATCTCCCGAGACTCCTTATTGAGACCGTTGCCATAGTGGGCATACTGGCCTATGTGATGATACGTATGGCAACAGGTACCGATATAGCTGCTCTTCTGACAACACTGTCAGCTTTTGCGATAGCCGCCATGAGACTGCTGCCGAGCGTCAACAGACTCAACACATACATGGCCAATATCGCTTACTTTGAACCCGCTCTTAACTACATATATGAGAACGTGGATACCAAGGGCTTAAGTGAAGAAAATGTGCTCAAGACCCATGCGGCCGAGTGTTCGGCAGATGCTGACGGCAGTGTCGGTATCGTGGACAAGTCAGACGCGGCCGGTTTTACAATGAACGAGTCCATAAGGATGGAAGGCATAACATTCGCTTATCCCAAGACCGATAAACTCATATTCGACAATGCGAACATGGAGATCCCGATCGGCAAGTCCGTAGGAGTCATGGGCGCGTCCGGTGCGGGCAAGAGCACGATAGTCGATATACTCTTGGGACTTCTGAAGATACAGAGCGGCAGGGTGACCTGCGACGGAACGGATGTGAACGAACACTACGGCATGTGGCTCAGTAACATCGGTTATATACCGCAGAACATATATATGCTCGATGACAGCATCAGACACAATATCGCTTTCGGCGTGAAGGATGAGGACATCGATGATGAGCGTGTGTGGGCTGTCCTTGCGGAGGCACAGATGAAGGAGTTCGTCGAAGACCTGCCTGATAAGCTTGATGCCCAGATTGGCGAACGCGGCGTCAGGATATCCGGCGGTCAGAAGCAGAGACTCGGGATCGCCAGAGCGCTCTATCACGATCCGGGACTGCTGGTATTCGATGAGGCCACATCGGCGCTTGATAATGATACCGAGACCGCGATCATGGATGCCATAGAGAGGCTGCACGGACGCAAGACACTGGTCATCATCGCACACAGACTACGGACCATCGAAAACTGCGATATAAGATACGAGGTAAGAGGCGGAAAGATAGTGGTCAACAAGTGATGCCGGCGGCCTGTCGCGCGGGCGGGGTGCAGTGTTATGTCAACCACATCGACTGTAAAGAGACAATATGAAGGAACTGCAATATCCGTTTGATGCGGAATATCTGAATAAAAAGAAAAAAGCGATCCGAAGGGAACTGCTCAAGGATACGGACGGCTTTGTGCCCGTTAAGGTGGCGATATTGGGAGGCGGTACAACAGCCAATATCCGTCTAATGATGGAGCTGTTCCTGCTTGATAATAAGCTCCTGCCTGAGTTTTATGAGAGTGAGTACAATATGTACTACGAAGACGGGATGTTCGGCAATGCCGCTCTTGATGGGTTTGATCCCGATATCGTATATATTTGTACATCCATACATAATATCTTAAGCTTCCCGGCTGTATCCGATGATGAAGCGACGATAGACGCAATGCTCGATGCGGAACTTAAGCGCTACACGGGCATATGGGAAGCAGTGCAGGGCAGATATAACTGTCCCGTGATCCAGAACAACTTTGAGCTGCCGTCCTACAGGCTGCTTGGCAATATGGATGCATCGGATATCCACGGAAGAGTCAATTATATCAGCCGTCTTAACAGCGAGTTTTATTCTTATGTCAGGACGCATAAGAACATCTATATATGCGACATCAATTATCTGTCAGCACGGATCGGACTCGATAAGTGGTCGGACCCGTTCTGCTATCATATGTACAAGTATGCGCTGAGCTTAGATGCGATCCCTTTTCTCTCCTTCAACGTGGCCAATATCATCAAGTCACTGTACGGAAAGAACAAGAAGGGGCTTGTACTGGATATGGACAATACCCTCTGGGGCGGAGTCATCGGCGATGACGGTGTCGACAATATAGCCATAGGTCCCGAGGAGCCGGAAGGAAGAGTATTTACCGAGTTTCAGACCTATCTTAAGGAGCTTTCATCTCTCGGCATACTTCTCAATATCGATTCCAAGAATGATCCGGAGAATGCTCTGGCGGGACTTAAGCATCCGGACTCGGTACTGAGCGAAGATGACATGATCGTCATCAAAGCCAACTGGGATTCCAAGGACAAAAACTTAAGAGAGATCGCCGAAACCCTCAATCTCCTGCCGGAGAGCCTGGTGTTCATAGATGACAATCCCGCTGAGAGACATATGGTCACATCACAGATACCGGGAGTCATCGCACCCGAGCCGAGCGAACCGTACGAATATATCAGATACATAGACGGCGGCGGCTACTTCGAAGTGACATCTCTGTCAGCAGATGATGCCAAGCGCAATGAGATGTATAAGGAAAATGCGAAGAGGGCTGAGCTTCAGTCGAGTTTTGCTGACTATCATGAGTATCTCCTCTCACTTGACATGCAGGGAGAGATAGACGGATTCAAGCCCGTATATTATGCGCGTATCACCCAGCTTACGAATAAGAGCAATCAGTTCAATCTGACCACCAGGAGATTCACGCAGACACAGATTGAAGAACTGGCGGATGATAAGGATCATATAACTCTGTACGGCAGATTGAGCGACCGCTTCGGTGACAACGGTGTCGTATCGGTGGTGATAGGAAAAGTCGAAGGAGATGTATGTCGCATCGAACTCTGGCTTATGAGCTGCAGGGTACTCAAAAGAGATATGGAATATGCGATGATGGATGCTCTTGTCGAAAGATGCAAGGCAAGAGGAGTAAAGACTATCCTCGGCTTCTACTACCCTACCGCCAAGAACGGCATGGTCCGCAGCTTCTACAGCGATATGGGATTTGAGCTGATAAAAGAAGATGAAAACGGCAACAGGGAATGGAAGTATGAGACCCCTGATGATTACAGTAACAAAAACACTGTGATCAGGATGATATAGGATCACGGGCACGGCAGTCACAGACGGAGGCACAGGCAGATCGATCGCGGACAAGTCGGCCACCGGCACGGCCTTATGTCCGGTCCCGAAACTTAAGCCCGGCCCGTGATCTCTGAATAAGGAGAATGACATGGCACATTATAAGGTAGTGGTATTCGGAGTCAAGGATACCTCGGAGAATATAATAGAATACATACATCATGACTTATGCAGGGTGGACCTTGTCGTTACGATACGCCCCGAAGTGACTGCAAAGAATCAGGTGTCGGGGTATAAGGGGCTCTCTTTTCTGACCGAAAAGTACGGGATCCCCGTATACGAAGCGGCCACATACAAGCTGTGCGACGAAGATACGGTCGCATTCTTCACTGATAATGAATTCGACATAGGAATAGTCATGGGATGGCAGAGGCTGATCCCGAAGCAGGTGCTTGATTCATTTAAGCACGGGATCTTCGGCTTCCACGGCAACGCCGGCTATCTCCCCTTCGGCCGCGGGCGGTCGCCCCTTAACTGGTCGATGATCTTAGGGGACAGCAGATTCAATCTCAATCTTTTTAAATATGATGAGAATGCCGACTCGCCCAATGTGTTCGCCACTGAGATGTTCTCGATCACTCCGCATGATGACATAAGGACCGCGCAGTATAAGAACATGATCTCGAGCAAGAGGCTCATAGCAAAACTGATCACGGCATACCAGAATGACACTATTGTCATAAAGACGGATTCCAAGGACCACGACTCCTGGTATGAGAAGCGCACTCCTGCAGACGGTAAGATCGACTGGGACGGACGCACAAGGGATATATACAATCTCATCCGCGGAGTGGCCGCACCGTTCCCGGGCGCAAGCTGCGGTATTCAAGGCGAGGCTGATACGGAAGTCCGCATATGGGCCTGCAGGCCTTTCTGCGAGATGCTTGACTTCTCGATGTATGCACCCGGTGAGATTATAGATGTGTTTGATGACAGACCGGTCGTACGTACGGTGGACGGATCGATACTGATCGATAAGTATGAGTGCGTTCGTCCGCTTCGTAAGGGAGATATCCTGTGTTAAGATACCTTGTAAGACTGGATGATATAACTCCATATATGAGCAGGAACAGATTCTCTGCAGTAAGGGAAGTCCTGGACAGATACGGTATAAAGCCCATCATAGGAGTCGTTCCCGACTGCAGGGATGAGTGCATATGTGCGGATGAATCTGACCGTTTCAGTGAGGATGAATACAGCGCTCTTCTCTCCGATCTTATCGCATCCGGCTGGACTGTCGCCATGCACGGGACCAATCATGTATACAGCACGGAAGATGCGGGACTGCTCGGCATCAACCCCTTCAGTGAGTTCGCCGGGACATCTTATGAGACGCAGTATACCAAGTTAAGGCAGGGAAGAGAGCTGCTTAAGCGTCTCGGGATTGAGACCTCCCTGTTCATGGCACCCGGACACTCATTCGATGCGAATACGCTTAAAGCCCTTCGGATGACGGGATTCAGCGCAGTTACCGACGGCCTGTATGAAAGTCCGTATATAAGAGACGATATTCTTTTCATTCCCTGTACTCTTGTCTCTTACTCAAAAATGAAGGGAATTGACACGATATGTCTCCATACCAACAATATGTCCGGGGCGGACATCGCGGAACTTGAGAAGTTCCTGAGCAAAAATGCGGACTGTGCCATATCGTATGATGAGGCAGCATTGAGAGCAGAAGCAGTTGCATATGATGAAGGAACGGCACATGCAGAAGCCATGGCACTGCTTATGAGAGAGAATCGTAACAGGGCCGCCAATTCAGCCAGACTGTCAGGTTTTCTGTCGGCAACCTATCATCCCAATACGGCCGTTAAATGGATCAAAAGAGTATTCATGTCTCCCCTTCTTCTGACGGGAAGATATGACAGTAAAGAGAAGGAACAGTAGATATGTGTGGAATAGCAGGAATAGCCGGATATAACGGCAATCCCATAGCAAGCATAGAGGCCATGAAGGCAGCTCTCATAAGACGAGGCCCCGATTCCGAGGGTAACTTTATCGATGAGAGCCGTAACGTGGTCATCGGTCACAGACGTCTGTCCATAATCGACTTGAGCGAGACAGGCTCTCAGCCAATGGTATCCATCAATAACCGGTATGTCATCGCCTTCAACGGTGAGATATATAATGCACCCAAGCTTCGCAACGAACTCGAGGTTACTGCCGGCGGTGTGATACTCAAGGGAACCTCCGATACTGAAGTGCTGTTGGAAGCCATCGACGCTTGGGGACTTAAGACAACGCTCGAGAAGAGCCGCGGAATGTGGGGCATAAGCCTCTATGACAGGGATACCGGATACATATATCTGTCACGCGACCGTATGGGCGAGAAGCCTCTCTACTACGGTAAGGTGAACGGCCAGTTCGTATGGGCTTCAGATGTCCGTGCCATCCGTGCGTTACCCGGGATGAACAACGAGATCGATCGGCGCGTTCTTTTACTGTATCTGAAGTACGGATATATACCCGCTCCGTACACGATATATAAGGGGATCTACAAGCTGGAACCCGGATGTATCCTGGCGACCGCATATCCCTTCAATGAATGGAAGATCAGTAAGTATTACAATATCGCGCAGATCGCTTCCTACGGCCAGTCTCATCTCTTCGCGGGATCGGAGACCGAGGCATATGAAAGACTCGAGATACTGCTCAAGGATGCCCTGCGGGGTCAGATGCTGTCCGATGTGCCCTTAGGCGCATTCTTATCGGGCGGGATCGATTCCACGGTCGTTGTGGCTCTTATGCAGCAGATCTCTCCTTCTGACACTCCTGTCAGGACATTCTCCATAGGCTTTGAGGATGATGCGTATAATGAGGCGGAATATGCCGCCGAGAGCGCAAGACATCTGGGCACAAAACATACGGAGATGTATGTGGGATATAAGGATGTGATGGCACTTCTTCCCGAACTGTCCGTGGCATACGGCGAGCCGTTTGCGGACTCATCGCAGCTGCCTACAATGCTCGTATCCAAGATGACGAGGGAGCATGTGACCGTCGCTCTGTCGGGTGATGCCGGAGATGAGCTCTTCTGCGGATATAACACATATAAGGATGCCGGCAAAGGAATGAACGTGTTAAGTGATAAGTTCGGTTTCTTAAAGGGTCCTTTAAGGGTCGGCGCCGGAAAGGCTGTCACCGTCCTTGATAAGAAGCTCAGGGAGCGCGGCTACAGTGAATCCGTGGTCACTGATATCCATAAGGCCGCATCTGTTCTCCGTGTCAATTCTGCCGAGGAATATTATCGTTCCATGAATGATGATATACGCATATACAATCTCCTGCCCGGAGATATGACAGCGGCGCAATCCTACAAATGTGCAAACGATGTATACTCGGACGGATATCTTAAGGGGGACGGGAATAATCTCATGCTCATGGATATGCTCCAGTATCTGCCTGATGACATACTGTGCAAGGTGGACAGGGCAGGTATGTACTACTCCTTAGAGACTCGTATGCCTTTGCTGGATGCGGATGTCGTGAACTTCGCATGGACTCTGCCGCTTGAGTATAAGATGAGTGACGGCATCACCAAGAAACCGCTGCGCAATATATTATATAAGCATGTTCCCAAGAAACTGATGGACAGGCCCAAGAAGGGATTCTCAATCCCCGTATCCGAGTGGCTGCGTGAAGGCGAGATGCGCGAGTGGGCAGAGGCGCTCATATCGGATAAGCGTAATATGTCGTCTGACCTCATCGACATCTATGTCTTTGACCGCGTATGGAAGGACTATATCGAGACAGGTCACTGGTCTAAGGTGATCTGGCATGTGCTGATGCTCATGAACTGGGTCGGGCGGTAGATGAGTGCTTGACATCATTCATGCTCAGAAGATATACACAATACTGATTCATGCTGATCCCTTCTTGCTTAGCATGAGACGCAAGTGAACGATGAAGGCTCTTGGGCATTCTAAGTTTAAACTGCCCTGAATATTCCAAAAGATCATCCGGATTGGGTTCCGGAATCTCAATGCCATCCTCCAGGGCAGCTTCCAGCCAAGCCTTTTTTGCATCCTGCGCATTTCCTACTACACCAAGGGCAGTCTCGGCACAAGTCAAACATCCGGGAAGATCCGGATACCATGCGGTATACCCTCCCTCTTCTGTATCAGGTATAATCTCCATACGATAGGGTAACCCCATGTAATAATCCAGAGTTCTATTCTTCATCACCTTGTTCCTCACTTTCGATCAACTCTTTTACTTTTTCGACATAAGCCCGTTTGATCGGATCATGTTGCGGAATAGTTATAGGCTGACTGCCGGATTTGCGAAAAGTCTTGTGACTGCTTCCACCGGACGGCCCACTCATTGTATATCCATAGTACTCAATAACTCTCCTCAATTCGTCAAATCTCAGGTTTTTGTCCAACGAATCTATTCTTTCTATCAATTTGTCAAATTGGGACATTAATTCCTCCTTATATTATACTTGACACCATATATGGTGTCAAACAATTGTAATGCAGTTTTGTATCACATATGCCTCAGACATATGTTGACTGCATGATAACATATGTCTCAGGCATATACAAGTATTTTACAAGGGGTATTTCATTTGATAAAATAAAAACATGAATAAGAACGGAGGAAACAATGAAGGCAGTAAGGATTAATACTGAACGGTTAAGAAAATGCAGAGAAAATCTCGGCTTGTCCAAAAACTCTGCTGCCAAAATGTTAAACGTGTCTCAACCGACATATCTGCGCTATGAATCCGGAGAGAGAGTTCCATCCGATCAGATGGTAAAAGAGATTGCTTTGCGTTTTGGAACATCCATTGAATATCTAACCGACCAAAGCAATATGTCGGCCCCCACCTCGTATCAAATTGAACAAGACAGGGACCCTGCATTATTTGAACTTATTAAAATGAGTAAAGACCTGGATACCAAACAGTTGGACAGATTGTTGTCATATGTACGAAAACTATAACAAACTCTCTATATATAGCCTCATTACCACATCCCGAGGTATTCCCTGATCTGGTCGACGGTATAGGAAACCATATCTTCGCCGTCATTCCATGCCTTATACCAGGTGACGGTCTTTTCAATTGCCGTATCCGTATGCCACTTAGGCACCCAGCCTATCACTTCGCCCACCCTGGTATTATCAAGCATCAGGAATGAAGCTTCATGCGGAGCGTCTGCTTCGCTCACATTCTTCCATGATGCATCCGCTCCCCAGTACTTTACAAAGGCATCCGCAACCGCTCCCGTATTGATACAGTCCTCGCTGTTGGGCCCGATATTATATGAATCCGCTGCAGCGCGGTCCTCAGTCTGTTTCATGGCTATCATCAGATATGCCGTCAACGGCTCCAATACATGCTGATAAGGCCTCGTGGAATATGGATTGCGCACTATTATGCTCTCGCCCTTAACCGAAGCTCTTACACAGTCCGGGATGATCCTGTCTGCAGCAAAATCGCCGCCGCCTATGACATTGCCTGCCCTGGCAGTAGAGATGGCCGGAACGACCGCCTCCGGATCACGACTCACACCGTCGAAAAATGACTTTCTGAACGAGTGTGTCACGAGTTCCGAACAGCTCTTGGAATTGGAATACGGATCATAGCCGTCAAGCTTCTCATCTTCCGCAAAAGCATGGTCCGGCACATCACTGTTCTCATACACCTTATCCGTAGTCACATTGAGAAAGCTCACTGCTCCCGGATGAAGGCGCAGGCATTCTAAGATATTAACTGTTCCCATCACATTGGTCTCATAAGTATATCGCGGCTGCCTGTACGATTCACGAACTATGGGCTGAGCCGCCAAATGAAGAACCACATCAGAATCAGCTTGGATATAAGCACGCTCAAGCGCCTCATAATCCCTTATATCACCGATGGTGCTGTGAATATCTCTGTCAAGACCCAGGATGTAATACAACGCCGGCTCTGAATCAGGCGCCAGCGAGTATCCGTACACATCCGCACCCAGCTGCTTAAGCATCATACACAGCCAGCTTCCCTTAAATCCGGTGTGGCCGGTTACGAACACACGCTTGCCGCTATAGAATTGTCTTAATTCATCCGTTAAACCCATTTATCGCCCTGTTCTCTGCCTGATCGTTACCTGATCGCTTCCAATATGGTCCTGGCCATATACTCTGTCTTCTCATCCGTCATACCCGGATATACGCCTACCCAGAAACTGTCTTCCATTATCCTGTCCGTATTATCAAGGCTTCCGACCACACGATATCCCTCTCCCGTCTTGCGCATCTCATCAAAGCATGGATGCTTGGTAAGATTGCCCGCAAAAAGCATGCGTGTCTGGATTCCATGCTCCTCGACATATCCGACAACCCCGGGACGAACACCTGGTTCCTTGCACGTCATCATGAATCCGAACCAGCTCGGATCAGAGTGCTCTGCAGCAACAGGCAGGATAAGCTTATCCTCTGCTCCGCCCTTTATGAGCAGTTCTCTAAGGTATTCGTGATTATGCTTCCTTCTCTCCACAAAACCGGGGAACTTCTTAAGCTGCGCACAGCCCACAGCCGCCTGCATGTCAGTAGCCTTAAGATTATATCCGAAATGTGAATATACATACTTATGATCATAACCAAGCGGTAGTTCACCATATTGCTTGTCAAATCTGTGTCCGCAGAGGTTATCATGACCCGACGGACATACACAGTCACGACCCCAATCTCTCACTGAGCGGATGATCTTATTAAGCAGCGCATCATCCGTATAGACTGCGCCTCCCTCGCCCATAGTCATATGATGAGGCGGATAGAAGCTGGACGTACCGATATCGCCTATCGTACCCGTATACTTCCATACACCGTCTTCCGTCTCATACCTGCTGCCAAGTGCATCGCAGTTATCTTCCACAAGCCATAGATCATGTTTATCACAGAAATTCTTTACGGCTCTTAAGTCAAACGGGTTGCCCAAAGTGTGAGCTATCATCACGGCCTTGGTCTTATCGCTGTATGCTTCTTCAAGCTTGGTCACATCTATGTTATACTTGGGAATCGTAACATCAACGAAAACAGGCACTGCCCCATATTGAATGATCGGTGTGACAGTCGTGGGAAATCCTGCTGCCACTGTGATAACCTCATCTCCCCGTTCAATCCTCCTCTCACCGAGTAACGGTGACGTAAGTGTCATAAATGCCAGAAGATTGGCTGAAGAACCTGAATTAACAAGTGACACGTACCTAACCCCGAGATACTTACCGAGTTCTCTCTCAAATTCATCGGCATATCTTCCGGATGTCAGCCAAAACTCAAGTGCTGAATCCACCAGATTCACCATCTCTTCGGCATCATACACGCGTGAAGCATAAGGGATCCTGTCTCCCTTCTTATACTCCTTATCAACATTATGATATGTATCGCAGTATTCTCTTACCGCCTTAAGTATATCTTCTCTTGCCTGTTCTTCGCTCATGAACGATCCTCTTAGCGTATCCTCATCCCATCACTTTACCCATGGCGCATCGCCTGATTCCCACAGTTTCTCCAGGTAGTCTCTGTCATGTATCGTATCCATCGGACTCCAAAAGCCCTCATGCTTATATGCTGACAGTTCACCTTCTGCCGCCATTCGCTCAAAAGGTGAGGCCTCAAGCATCTCACTTCCGTCACCAAGATAATCAAATACCTTGCGGTTAAACACCATAAATCCTATATTTACCCACGCCGAATCAGCTCTGGCTTTTTCCTTAAATCCGAGGATCTTACCGGATCCTTCATCAATCTTGATCGCACCGAATCTTCCCGGCGGCTGAGTAGTTGTAATTGTCCCTACAGTATTATGACTGTGATGAAAATCGATCAATGCATTAATATCCACATCAGAAACACCATCACCGTATGTGAGCATAAACTCTTCATCATCACCGATATAATCCCTGATCCTTAAGATCCTTCCCGCGGTAAGCGTTCTCAATCCGGTATTGGCAAGCGTTACCTTCCAGTCAAGCTTGTTTTTTCCTATCACCTTTGTCTCATTTGAATCCAGCTTAAACTCTACATCCGATGAATTAACATAGTATTTCAGGAAATAATCCTTGATCATCTGTCCCTTATATCCGCAGCATACAACAAACTCATTGAATCCATAATCTGAATATGTCTTCATTATATGCCACAGTATCGGGATACCGCCTATCTCTACCATCGGCTTTGGCTTGATGACCGATTCTTCACTTATCCTTGTTCCCTTGCCACCGGCAAGAATTACTACCTTCATATCTCAAGCCCTCTAAAGATTATCATCTGTTCTTTATCCATGTCTGGGCGTTGCTCTCCCACAGATTCTCTGCTTCCACAAGGTCACGCATGGTCTCTACAGCGTTCCAGTAGCCCTCATGTCTGTACATGGACAATTTCCCGTTATCATGAAGTTTGCTGAACAAAGAATCAAGAGATGAAACCTTCTCATATTCAAAGACAGCCTCACTGAACACATAACAATCACCACTTATCCATGCTTCTGAACCCGCCTGTTCATCAGGATATCTGCTTCCGCCGACATCATATTGAATAAACTTCTTACGACCGGTGGACCTGGTGAGCATAAGCGTACCAACAGCAGAGCTCTCCTTATGCGAGGATACTAACGCATCGACATCCACATCCGATATACAGTCACCATAAGTAACTATAAAATCACCATCCAGCATATCTTTTACGGCGAATACCCTTCCGAGCACCTCTGTATCTATACCGGTATCTATAACGCTGACACGCCAGTTTTCAGTCTTATTACTGTGTATTGTGACAGAATTGTCAGAAAGATCTACGGTAATATCCGATTCATAGACATAGAAATCCATAAAGTACTCTTTTATGACATCAATTTTGTATCCGCCACAGACAATGAATTCATTGATGCCATATTCCGAGAAATGCTTCATTATGTGCCATATAAGAGGCTTTCCACCTATATCAATCATTGGCTTAGGAATTGATTCGTTATCTCTGGTAAGCGTACTCTGCATACCACCGGCTAATATAATACACTTCATGTCCAACCCCCCATATTTATCTCCGACTTTTTGGTATGGCAAATAAAACCGTATCTGTACCTGTACACTTCCAATAATGGCGCACATATAATTCATACCCTAAATTAAGATTTTTGATATACTGTGGTATTATCCAATAATCATCAATTCTATGGTATATACTGATAGCCATGATAGGAGTATTTTCCTCTATGGTCTTTTGAGCCCCTCGCAATGCGCTTACTTCAGCGCCTTCAATATCCATCTTAATATATGTTACCTTAGGAAACTCAAAAGCATCCAAAGGATAGACTTCAACAGCAACGCCCTCATCACAAGACGACTCATTTAAGTGCGCTGCTTCGTCTAACCCTCCCGTAGTTACAATACTCATTGTTCCCCTTTTTTCTCCAACTGCGCATTGAAACCATTTCACCCTGTCATCTTTTATTCTATTCTTTCCGCCTTCAATGTTTTCTATTATCGGCTCAAAAGCATAAATCTTCGTAAAATGGTCATTAGCTGCTTCAATTAACTCTTCTATGCTATCACCCGTAAATGCCCCCAAATCCACAAAAATCTCATTATCCATCAATCTATTTAAAACACAATCAGGAAAATATTGATATTTATTTGCTATATCTTCATAGCATTTACAATCGCTGGTTAATGCTCCCTGCAACACTTTTTCAAATGTATATCTTGAATAGTCATCAGCAAGAGACTCATATGTAGTTTCTATTTCCTTTTTATGTAATCTATAATAGTCTCTTCTGTCTTTGGCCCTGATACCTTGAAAAACCTCCAACACAGGTTCAAAAAGAATCGCCTCACATTTCTCAAACTCATTTGAAATGATTTGCTCAATGACTTTATAATGAGCAGGCGCTGATATGACTATATACCAATTATTGCAAATCGTTTTCGCAGCCTCAAGCGATATTACTCTATATCCTTCAATTACTATTTGCGAATCAATCCCTTGGACATTCCCATCAATTATTAATTCCGGAGTAATATTATATGACTGCAAACAACTTAAATACCACGATAATCCCCTACCATTTCCGTACAAGGCTACCGGTTTAACATGGTCATAATACTTTTTTACAAATATTTCTATTTCATTTTCTTCATATATACTTAAGTCCAGCATTTTTCCTCAACTTTCTGAATGCTCAAAAACTCCCATGTTTATTTTCTTCATAATATGACACAGTCCGCCTGAATCCTTCTACAACACCTATCCCCGGTTTCCATCCAAGCTTTTCAAGTTTATTTGTTGACGCCAGAACTATCCCCTTGTCGCCGTATTCACTTGATTTCTCCCCTTTGATCACAGCACTCAATCCCAATTCAGGAAAAGCTTCTTTTACCAACACTTCCGCCAATGCTTTTATTGAATACAATTCCTTATTGTTTGCCATATTATAGGATTGACCGTTCTCTCCACGGAACAGTATATAGAAAAAGGCCTTTAACGCATCACTGATATAACAAAACGTTCTGTAGTCTTCTCCCGTTCCTTTGATGATAATATCTGAACGGTCAATGATATTCTTTATAAAATCCGAAAACACTTTACCGTCATTAAGATCAATACCCGGACCATATGTATGTGATATCCTGATGCATTTAGACGGAACTCCGTATTGTTCATAATATGCCTTACACAAAAATTCACCACACAGTTTTCCTATCGCGTAAGAGTTATATATGTTTTCCAATTCAATGCCATACGATCTGGTTTCATCTATACTTGCAATCCCCTCCGTGATATCACCGTATACGGCCCCACTGCTCAGAAAAACAAAACTCTTGACCTCTTTTGCTTTGGCAAATTCAAGCAGATTTTCGGTTCCAACAGTATTTGCCAGTAATGTATCAACAGGTTCTGCTTTAAAAAGATATGTGCTCGAGTTACTTGCTGTATGGATCAGATAATCAACATTTTGCTCTATCGGTATTTTTTCGGTTAATTCAATACTTCGAAAAACAATATTATTATCAGTAAACATAGGACCAAACTTAGCTTTAGCCTTTTCTATATTTCTGCAGACAGCGATAACAGTGCATGGTTCCATATCGTAATACCTGTTTGCCGAAATGATCAATTCTACCAGTGCCCCGCCTAAAAAGCCGGTCGCTCCGGTAATCATAAAGGTTTTCCCCGCAAAAAGATCATTCGGAAACAGACTGAGTATTTCTTCTTTTTCTTTATCACTTAATATCATACTTTTTACTACACCCCGGGCAAACGTATAAACATCCGCATGAAGGCTCCGATCAGCCTCGTTAAACATCTTTATATCTGTTACCAAATACCGTGCACAGCATTTTTTCTTTTACACTTCCGCAATATTTCTTTTGTGCCGCGATACTGGCCGAGTCTCCTGTAGCGATAACAAACACATCCGAATACTTATCCAATTCGCTCGACCTGACTGCCTGAATTCCGTGAAAAGTTATATCCCGATATTCATCAACTACGGCAATCAGTTTTGCACGCGGGAAATTATCTTCCATCCATGAGCAGACCACTTCAGATATCCCGGTTATCCCCCATATAGCGTAAGAGAACTTATCTTCCCTGTTCCAATTTTCCTTTGCATACTGTTTCAGTCTTGTGATGTAAGAATTCTCATATTGGAGTCTGTCACGAGAACAATACCAGTCACTTATATCGCACAACGGCGCATTTTTCTGCATTGTATCTTTCAATCTGGAAATTACCGACTCTTTTATCCGCTCCTTATACTCCTCATAGAATACCGGAGCCGGATCCCAGTCAATTTCCGAATACTTTTCTTTTGTATACACCGTAGTCAGGCGCTCGACCCATGCAAAACTGGAGTCCAGTTCTTCCGCAACGATTATAGTAGGTATTCCCATAGCTATACACGGAGCTGCACAATGCAATCTCCCGGTAATGACCAATGCGGCTGTATCACGATACATATTGTATTGTTCTTTTGCCAGATCCCGTATTGAACGTACATTTTTTTCACCGAGCAGGTCACTGATCTTCCCGTAATACTGCTGACTGACCCTCTTTGCACTGTTCTTTATTTCTTCCGGAATATAGGGTTCAAGCGCACCGGGGATATCAACAATATATATATCTTTCTGCCGATCACTAGGTCCTCTGAGGGGAAACGTCGCCGTAATACATCCTTGCAGATATGCCGAGATTCCTTTTTTTGAAAGAATATCAAAAGACTCTTCATTTCTGCATCCTACAGGAGAATGGGACACCAGGTACAGAAGTTCATTCAATGTATAATTCGGATCCACTAGATTAACACCCATGAATACCGGAATAACTTTTTTAGAAAAAATGAAAGGCCGAACACCGTTATACGGATTAAAGAAAATGAAATTAAAAGGTAATACAACACTTTCGCCATCATAGTCCCATAAATCTCTATACTCTATCCTAACGATCTCTTCTTCATCTATACCCATGTCACTGTAAATATTATCTATAGCAAGCAATTGGGCATAGTCTCCCAGATTGATTACTCTGTCCGCATTATTGTTTTCACTTCCTCTTTCTATACTGATATTCGCCCATTTCATAATTGTTCTCTCTTTACAACAATCTATCTACCGGAAAATCATCAATATCATCTTCCGGGCACACTGATATTTGCGGGATCTCACAGTCCCTGCAAAGAACATGCTCTTCTCCCTTTGTCAAAAGCATCATCTTTCTGAAATTGTATAATTCCTTTGATCTCCAAATGTCTTTTAAAGAGCTGTTTCCGATATCTCCGATCAAGGTTTTACTCATCCAGTCATTGCAACAAATCACGACCTGCCCGTTACTCTTTACAGTCATATGCGTAAACGGATATCTGCAGCACTTCCTATTTGAGAGTTTTTTTCTTTTATCGTCCTCATATGCTTCCATGTATCTGTCCAGATAATAGTTTTTCATCAATCTGTTATCCGGCATGGATTCCGTAAACTTGTCTATATAAGCCTCATCGGCTATTGCTGAGTATGTTTTCAAAAACAACTCGTTTTCATCCGAATACGAATCGATCATCTTTGCACTGATAAAAGGTATTTTCTTATTACTCTTATCGCGATATTCCTTCATGTATCGTATATTATCGGCTATTCCTTCTACTGTGAATGCGGGATTTTGCGTGATCTGTGTATTTCTGTCATTTTTGACCGAATATATTGAGGCTCTAAATACATCCAGTCCGGATTCCACCAACTCTTCAGAAACCTTCGCAGTAAGCAAGGAAGCATTGGATGTTATTTCAAGCGTATCGCATAAATCTCTTTTTTTGATCTCATAGACCATTTTCCCGATATTGGGATTGATCAACGGTTCTCCCATTGAATATAGCTTCATCAGCTTTATTCTGCTTCCATTTTCATGGACCCAGCCTTCAATATCATCAATGCACTTAATAAACATTTCCATGCTCATCAGAGAATCGCATCTGTTATACATATTCCATTCCGGCAGACTGTGATAACACATAGTACACTTGAAGTTACACGCCTCTGCAGGTTCTATACTTATACACAATGGCAACTCAAGGGGTATCGCCTTTTTTAACTCTATTCTGTTTTGTGTGTTATTATCTTCAAATATAGCCATTTTTGTTTCTCCTTAACAACAAACGATGACACTTTTAATCTGTTTTTACCACAGCATATAACTCTTTAGTTCGTCCTCTGAAATAAACGGTGACATATCATGCAGAGCCGGTGTTGAAAAAGTATTATCCGGCAGTAATCTGGATTCCAGCTTGGGTTCATAAACATCGTCAAAGTCTTGAATAACCTCCAGAAAAGCGAGTCTTTCAGATTCGAACAACCAGTTCACACATTCTTCCACATCGTTGTTGGTTTCGCATTTTTTATAGTTATACTCAAATGCTTTTGCGACTTTTTCAAAATCCGGCATTCCGACTCCGCTTTCTGGATCACATCCAACCTTCGTTCCGTCAAAAAAGCGCTTACATGTGTTTCTTATAGTTCCATAACCCTGATTTGAAAACAGGATGATCTTAACAGGCATGTTATAGTGTCGTATTGTTTGGAGTTCCTGTAAATTCATCATTATCGATCCGTCGCCCGTACAGCAGACAACTTCTTTCTTCAACGCCACTGCTGCTCCGAACGCTTCAGGAAGATCATTTCCCATTGTTCCGACCCAGAAATTGGCAAGCAGTCTCTGTTCCGGATATACTATTCCTTTTTGAAGTACTCCGGCTACTCCCATACTGTTCCCGTATGCTATAACACTGTCTTTAGGCTGGTGTTTTTCAAAAATACTCCAGAAATAGTTTTGTCTGACCGGTCCGTCCATCTTAAGATCATTCGGTATCTCAACGATCGGGAAGCGTTTCTTCAGCATATCACAGTGTGCTATCCATTTCTCAGAAGCTTCGATATAATACTTTTTCTGTTTGAATGACTCAAAAAAGCGGCCCAGATCGGTATGAATGAATCTGTATATCCTAAGCCCCGGTTTCATCGCTTCGTTTTGATCTATATCGACCATGACGATCCTTGCCTTGGGGGCAAATTCTTTTTGATTAAAGCCCGTTTGCGTCAAATGCAGACTGTTTCCCAATGCTACTATGACATCCGCATTTTGCAGGATAAAATTACCAAGGCGCGGACCAATTGTCCCTGACATCCCATAATACAAAGGATATTGCAGATAGTGCGCATCAGCTATGTGTATTCCGGCTACTACAGGAATCCTCACGCTGTTACAGAACTCCCGAAATTCATCTACGACATTGCTTACTCTTACACCGGATCCGACCAAAATACAAGGTCTCTCGGCTTCTTTGATAGTATTATATAAAAAGTCAATATCTTCTGCTGTGGCCTCAGGTATAATCTCATTCCCGTCCTCAACAGGCAGCAGATCGTCTTCTTCTATTATTGCTCCCTGAACATCCAACGGAATATCCAACCACACAGGTCCTCTTCTTCCTGATGTTGCAATACGGATCGCTTTGATCAATTCACGTCTGATCGATAACGGATTAATAACTTTTACAGCATATTTTGTCATATGTCTGACAACCGGAACGATCTCAAATTCCTGCTCTCCCCGCTGCCTGAGAGGCAGTCCGGATTTCTCCACAGATATCTCATACCTCACCTGTCCGGCTAAGATTATCATCGGAAGACTGTCCTGCCATGCACATAATACCCCGGTCAGAGTATTGGTTCCTCCGGGCCCGCTCGTAACACAAACTACAGGAGGCTTGCCGCATGCCCGCACGTATGCTTCAGCTGACATGGCACAAGCCTGTTCGTGATGATTATAATACTTATCAATACTGTCACATCTGGCCAACGCATTATTCAAATGCATTGAACCGCCACCTACCACGCAGAAACAATCTCTTATTCCTTCATCAGTAAGTATCTCCATGATAATATCAGCCACTCTCTTTTTCATATTATTGGCTCTCCTGCTCTTAGGCGATCATACACAGATCAAAAATCCGTGTAATACATACAAAAATACGGAACTCTCCCGAGAAATCAATCACAGCAAATAAGCAATAATCTGCTGCAACAGATTCGTTGCCCTCTTCCCTGTCAGTTCGCTTTCTCTCATTTCCAGTAATATGCTGTCTACAGCTCCCAAGACTATATTCCGCTTCACCTCATCATCGGAACGTTTCACTATCTCCTCAAATACAACCGATGAAATATCATTTATCGGAATCTGTTCGGGCTGCATTTTCCCTTCTTTGATATACTGAGACATTTCAATCAAAATATTTACGGTCTTATTATCTGTTTTGATCATCGATAGATCATACTTCATATCATATCTCCCATATGCTATATCAGTTACGACACTTTTGGGTATATAGGATACTCTTTCCCATCTGTCAAGAACCCTATCAAGAGTTTCAGGAGTTACGACTCCCATGTCGTGTAATTCCCTCAACCGGTCTCTATGCGCCAAAATATGTCTGAAACCCGCGCCTTCCCTTATCACCTTGTCTTTATAAGGATCATATCTTGAAGGGAGGCTATCATTTACATCAATCCATCCGTCTTTATACACCTCTATCGTATCCTTTATCCATAATGAGGATGCTCCGGGAGTAAAATGAATATCGCCTTCACCAAGCTCGAGAATCCTTATTCTCGGATCTTCTATCTGCACAAGACTGTCAAACAATACATAAAACTGAAAAAATGCCCTCTTAAAAAACGGAATCGCTTCCGCATCTGTAATTCTTCTGTAATTCTTCAACAATGTCTTCCTGTTATATATTGTTACATTAAGCGAAGCAGCCACAGATCCGTTTATGTAGTAGAATTCCTCCGGAGAAGTATACTCATACTTCGGAATATCTCCCATCGCGATATATATGGCATCATAATCCTTCTCTGCTAACGTAATAAGCTCGCCCAGTTTTTCTTCACTCAAATATACTCTGTCCTTGCTCGGCCAAACATATTTGTAATCTTTTCTCATCCCCTCCCCGGAAAAGATCATGTCCAGTTTTGAATATACATTCATTGAAGGATCAAGTCTAACGTGGAAGATATTAGAAAAACCTTTTGAAGTGAATTCTTCTACTATCTTTTTTGTTTCTTCATTGTCGCTCGAATCAAAAAAATATACGTCAATTCCGGCATTCTTATACCATTCTGCGCTGTTTGCCAAGACATACTCCACAACATCCGGATGGTTGTGCGTACAATATTGAATTGCGACCAGATTGTTTTTTTCCATCTCTATTCCTTGTTCAATACTTTGTATAATATTCCATTAAACCTGTCATTAAAGGTATCTAAAGACGCTGTATAAGAATTGCTGTCAGCTGCTTTTTCTTTCCTCAGATCCTCATTTTCCATGTATTCATCGATCATATGATCCAATTCCATTCTGTTTCTGAAGAAAGGAACACCACTCTCTTTCAGTATTTTATTATTAACATATCCGGGCAGAATCAGAACAGAAGAACCGGTCATGATATCATACATTTCATTTGTAAGCATATTGCTGTTAAGAACACTGGGAAATACAACTACTATCTTGTAATCGAATATACTGTTTTCAGAATCCGGTTTTTCAAATTCATCACGCGTATAATAGGATAACCTTTCCCTGTTCAGGCGCAATGCATCGGGATTGTTTATCAACACATCTATATGATAGTCTTTTGTTTTCCATTCAGCGGTCAGATGATATATCATCATATGTACTGCCTTGTAGTCTGACATTGGCAGCAAAAAGCGATAGTCATATTTGTGCGCGATCGGTTCCAGATCATTATCTTCCAAAGGATAATAGTTCACTATCTCATCACGTACATATACTGCCAGATTGGCAAAAAAATCTCTTTGTCTTAAATCTGTTTTTCTCGAATTCATCATACCGTCCAAATAGCCTTTTGATGAATCTTTCAACGGATCCAAAGCAAAGCTTACAGTGTTTAATTCTTGTATGTCATCAGAAACGATCAGAATATCCTTGTGCGGAACATCTTTTCGGAGATCATGACTTGTCGGTCCGGCCGGCATATACTCAACATGCTTCACGTCAGCTGTTTTCAGTATGTCCCAGGTATCGATATCTGCACAAAAAATGTAATTATACTCATTCCTGACAGTATAATCGAAATTATCCGGGCTATACCCACCTATCAACCAGCAGATGTATGGAAGCTGTACTATATTGCATGCCAAAGAAATGAACCTGAAATATGAAAAAGAAAAAACCGCACATATATTATTCCTTTTTATTTCACCAACCAGGTACATAAGATACTCTTCTTCGTTTTCACTAGGCGGATCTGCATAAAACACCTCAAAGTCATTCAGCACTGTTTTTTCATAAAAATGCCTGTACTTCGATTCATCTATTATCAATATACCGAGTTTTTCCATAGCACCCTACTGTATTAATCCATCTAATCCTGCAAGAGTCAACGCATTCCTTAATTGTCGGGGATAATTGTAATACTCTTTTACCGTATCATATCCTTTTTTAGCAACTTTTTTTCTTTCCTCGTCATGGCTTATATAATAATCAAATTTGTCATAAGCCTCTTCTATTGAACTAAAGAGTGCTGCATTTTCTCCGTCAACAAAGTGTTCATCAAAATCACGCTGATAATTGCTTAACAAGAATCCGCCGCACCCCATAATATCCATACATCTCAATGGAATTCCGGATTTTATGCTCTTGATCGTAATATTGAGATTAATATCACTGCATTTAAACACCATAGGCATTTCCGTATTATAATCTACAGTTCCTTCCTCAATGACATTATCCAGTACTTTATGGGTAGAATTGGAGAATAACTTGAATTCCCAATGCTTTGACAGCATTGATAACAAAATAAGCCTTTCCTTATTTGTCACGGCAACACTGGTCAGGTAATTAACTTTATCGAGTACCGGCTCGAGACTTCGGCTCGAAACCGGATCGGCAGTTCCGAGTTCCCCCTCATAAACAGTGTCAATGAATTCTTTTTTATTGAGCCATTCTTTAATATTATTTCTGGCAAATATCTCTTCTATGGCATATGAGTCATATACCCCAACATTATAGTCTATTACACCATTGAAATATGCTTTTGTATAATCATCCAAAACACTAAGATAATCATACAATCTGTCACTGTATAATTGTCCGACAAAAGATCCCTGTGACTTGTACTTCTTCTTATCACTGTGAGAACACTGAATTCTGTCACATCTGTCTGTATCAATTGCCAATGCCAGGTATTGTACATTATTGAAACCCTTTTCTTTGAATCTCCCGGCTTCATCACGGTCAAATGTAAATACATGTGTAGTTGGTTTGGCTAAGTATTGATCTCCATCCATTCCCCAGGGAGAGTCATAATTCCAGGCTATATACGGGATATCCTGATCACTGCAGGACGCAGCAAGATATGAATAATAATTCGTTGAATAGACTATGTCAAATTCCCCCCGATGCTTTTTCAGAAAGTCTGTCATTCTATCGGCATAGCTCTCATCTCTCAGCTTACTGCCCCTTATATCCATGAAATCGCATTCAAACCCCAATGCTTTCAAGCCGTTAACCGTATCAACATTGTTGAACGAATTCCATAATAAAATCAGTGCTTTCTTATTTCTCATAACTTTTTTCCGTCTTTATTATCAGAAAATGCGGAGGCTCATACGAACCTCCGCTTTTCTAATGGTACTACCTATCTTATAAGCATTTATTCAATACCCTATTACGGCCCACGTATTAAATTCTACTTATAAAATGTTGCTAGCAATCACCCTAATTATCCAAGAAGACTAAGTACGCCCTGGTTAGACTGATTAGCCTGTGCAAGCATTGCCTGACCTGCCTGAGCAAGGATGTTGTTGTTAGAGTACTTAACCATCTCTGTAGCCATATCAGTATCTCTGATTGCTGACTCAGCTGATGTGGTGTTCTCAACTACGTTATCCAGGTTAGCAATTGTATGCTCAAGTCTGTTCTGGATAGCACCGAGGCTTGCTCTCTGATCAGA
>Ga0129306_1000263_pt1 | contig 90698 bp, 99 predicted proteins | sample P827metagenome_FD_94438 | JGI IMG/M metagenome (GOLD analysis project Ga0129306, IMG submission 94438) | Capybara group fecal microbial communities from Wisconsin, USA - P827 metagenome | ecosystem: Host-associated > Mammals > Digestive system > Large intestine > Fecal | place: USA: Wisconsin...
ATTTTGCCGCCCTGCTGCGCGAAGGCGCGATCAAGAAAGACGTCGACACCCTGATCATGGGCTTTACCGAGGCCGAAGCCGTCAAACTGTTCGCCAACACCTACCTGGCCCTGCGCGTCAGCTTCTTCAACGAGCTCGACACCTATGCCGAGATGAAGGGCCTGGACACCCGCCAGATCATCGACGGCGTGTGCCTCGATCCCCGCATCGGCTCGCACTACAACAACCCCTCGTTCGGCTACGGCGGCTACTGTCTGCCCAAAGACACCAAACAGCTGCTCGCCAACTACAAGGACGTACCGGAGAACCTGATCGAAGCCATCGTCCAGAGCAACCGCACCCGCAAAGACTACATCGCCGGCCGCGTGCTGCAGATGGCCGGATATTACGGCTACGATGAAAACACGGCTTACGACAGCAGCAAAGAAAAAGACATCACCGTCGGCGTGTTCCGTCTGACGATGAAATCCAACAGCGACAACTTCCGCCAAAGCAGCATCCAGGGCGTGATGAAGCGCATCAAGGCCAAAGGCGCCAAAGTGATCGTGTACGAGCCAACGCTGAAAGATGGCGACACCTTCTTCGGCAGCCGCGTCGTCAACGACCTGAGCCAGTTTAAAAAGATGAGCGACGCCATCATCGCCAACCGCTACGACAGCTCCCTGAACGACGTGAAGGGGAAGGTTTATACGCGGGATGTGTTTGAGAGGGATTGACAGGCGATTCTAAATATTGAAAGGAACGAATCATGGGCAAAATCTTAGGAATTCGGATCCAAAACTACGGAACGCTTAGAACATCGAGATGGGAAAGACGTTCAGCAACCAAAAAGGAGAACCTTTAGGGAACGTGGTTGCAGTTATTGGTCCCAGTGGAAATGGAAAAAGTACGCTTGCCGACGCGTTTGGTTTTATTTCCGAATGTATAGAAAAAGACGTAGAAACAGCTTGCGACGCGTTCCACAGAGGTGGGTTTGATCAGATACACTCACAGGGGGCAGTTGGCGATATTCATTTTGAAATCTATTATAGAGAAAGCAGTAATTCACGCCCAATTACATACGAATTGACCATCGGTAAGGACGAAAACGGCCGCCCATGTGTAAAAGAAGAACGGCTGCGCCAACGGATCCAGAAAAGAGGATACCCCCTTTCCTTTCTTCATTTGACAGACGGTAAAGGCTACGCGTTTGAAGGAATGGACGGCGGTCGAGATGATGAAAGCGGAGCTGAAACAGGGAAAAAAGCAAAAGTCGAACTGAATGACCCTCGTAAGCTTGGAATCGTCACGTTAGGTTCGATGAAACAATATACGCGTATAGAAAAATTCCTTTTGTTTTTGCGGAGCTGGTATCTGTGCTACTTTACACCGGATGCGGCTCGACATGGGCAACAAGGACAGCCGGTGCCGTATCTCGACAGAAACGGCAGCAATCTTAACAGCGTTGCTCAGTATATGTATAGGGAAAATAAACGTGATTTCGAAAAAATCTTAAAATATATACAGACAAAACTTAATAATATAACAAAGATCGAACCGCAAAAAATGGAAAATGGACAGATAGTTCTTCGGTTTTATCAAAAGGGATTTGGGGCTCCGTTTTATTCAAATAGAATGTCGGATGGAACCTTGAAGCTCCTTGCATATTACATTCTTTTGCACGAAAAAAATCCTCGTCAGCTTGTTTTTATTGAAGAACCTGAAAATGGTCTTTATCATCAATATTTGGCAGAACTTGCGCATGAGATGATCAAAAACGTCGGAAGCGGCTATAGCAAGCAGATCTTTGTCACTACGCACAGTCCCTTTTTTGTGAATGCACTCCAACCGGAACAAGTTTGGGTGCTTCGCAAAGATGAAAATGGTTTTTCTACAGCTAAACGTGCTTCGGACTATGAATTTGTGAAAGACCTTGTTAATGAAGGCATAGCCATGGGCGATCTCTGGTACAGCAAATATTTTGGCTGAGAGGCGAACCATGCATTTTCAGTTTTTGATAGAAGATCAGTCCAGTGAGTTGCTGATTTCTGAACTGATGACAAAAGTGCAGATGAAATATCCTTCGATCACGTTTGACCTCAAGGCGTTTCATGGCATAGGCCATGTTCCGCCGCCCCTCCCCGGCGCAGAGGTTCGACAGGTCAAGACAGACAAGCTTTTGAACAGTTTGCCACTTTATCTGAAAGGCTTTGACAAGCGTTTGAGCAATATCTCGGCTGCTCTGTTTGTGGTCCTTGATAATGATGGACGTGATCCGGAAGCGTTCAAATTGAGCTTGCAAAAGCTCGCCTGTCAGTGCCAAATATCGACAGACAGCGTTTTTTGTATAGCTGTTGAAGAAATCGAGGCATGGCTTATTGGCGACATGACAGCTGTTTTTGCGGCATATCCGCATTTGTTTCAGAAGATGAAAACACAGCAAAAGAAAAAGCTGCTCAAAGACTGTGAGTGCAAATCTTCGCATGGAACTTGGAAAGATCTTGCTGACATTCTGTATCCTGGTGGTGCGGAAAAAATGAAAAAGTCCGGTTATCCCGAAATCGGAATTAAAAAATGCGAATGGGCTTCCAAGATTGGCGCCTGCATGGACTGGGACAACAATTCTTCACCAAGTTTTCGGAATTTCAGGGACGAAGTAATGAAAAGGATTTGTTAGAAGCACGGGGCTTTAACACAGCATCCAGGGCGTGATGAAGCGCATCAAAGCCAAAGGAGCTAAGGTGATCGTGTATGAACCGACGCTGAAAGACGGCGACACCTTCTTCGGCAGCCGCGTTGCGGGCGACCTGAGCCAGTTTAAAAAGATGAGCGACGCGATCATCGCCAACCGCTACGACAGCGCCCTGAACGACGTGAAGGGAAAGGTTTATACGCGGGATGTGTTTGAGAGAATTTGACTGATAGAAAACAGCATTGGTTTCACCGGATGGTGTTGCTAATGCTGTTTTATTTATTCTATCTCAACTTAATGAAGAAGATGGTCCGATCGCACATAAAACTGTTGTGAGATAATAAATAAAATTATTGATTCTAAAATAATGATAATTTGACAATATGGTTATTGGATGGTACTGTTCAAAATTAAGTGATATTCCGTTGTTTCTGAACAATATTCTTGATTTGAAAACACGTCTCAATATGCTCATTAATTTGTTTTGGTTCCGTATTTTTATCTAAAACGCAATGATCGTCTTGCGTTCAGAGAAAGGAAATTTGATCATGCTCACGAGGGTTCAATTCGATGTTTTATCTACCTTAGCAGAATCAAAAGATAAGCTTACTCAACGCCAATTGGAAGAGAGAACTCAACGTTCGCTTGGAGCGGTCAATAAAGCTGTGAAAGAGCTGACAGAACGGGATTACGTCCGCGATGGCATGATAACTCCTGATGGTCTTGACGCACTAGAGCCGTATCGCGCTAAATGTGCAATATTCATCGCTGCTGGTTTTGGTTCGCGTCTTGTTCCTGTCACGCTGAACACGCCCAAACCGCTTGTCAGGGTTAACGGGAAGCGAATTATTGACGGCCTTATTGATGCTTGTTTGGAAGCTGGTATTTACGAGATTTATATCGTCCGTGGTTATTTAGCAGAACAATTTGATCAACTTTTATATAAATATCCAATGATCAAATTTCTCGAGAATCCAGCTTACAACGAAGCGAATAATATCTCTTCTGCAATGGTTGCCCGCTATTTATTATCAAATGCGTATGTATTAGAAAGCGACATTGTCGTGAATAATCATGAGGTCATTAGAAAATATCACTATACATCGAATTTTCTTTGCATTAAAACGCAACGTACGGATGATTGGTGTGTAAAAGGTAAAGATGGCGTGATCATTGATGAGAGAGTTGGCGGTGAAGGGGATGATATTTGGCGTTTGTACGGGATCTCGTACTGGAGTGGGGCAGACGGCCGTCGACTGGCGGACGATATAATAAAAGTATATCAGTCTCCGGGTGGAAAAGAACGATACTGGGATCAAGTACCGCTCGTTTTCTGCAGGGAGCATTACAAAGTTGAAATTAAAGATTGTTGCGAAGGTGACATAATAGAGATCGACACTTTTAGAGAGTTGAAAGAATACGATCGTACGTACGATGTATAACACTCCGTTTTAGTGTGTGTATGCATATATTTTGAGGAGGTTATTTTGATGAAAAAAGTGGTAACAATGTTCAAGTTTTTGTTTTTGCTTGTGGGGTGTCTCTTTGCAGTTCTTCCTGTGGAAGGTGTCTTCGCTGCTGAGAGTGCCGAACAAAGCAAACGCGTCGTGATCTACTCTGGAGCAGAGTCTTACCGCAACGAGTACTTTATGAAGAGGCTGAAAGAACAGTTCCCTGATTACGATATTTCCATCGAATATATGCCGACAGGAAATCTTGCCGCTAAGCTTGCTGCCGAGGGCGATAAGACCGATATGGATATTTTCTACGATCTTGATTTCAGCTATGCTGGCCTTGTGGAACAGTACCTTGCAGATGTGTCAGACTATGACCAGTCTGTTTATGTTGAAGATTGCAAAGTTAAAAGTCATAAGTATCTTGCAGAGTGCAGAAACGGCGGTGCGATTATCCTCAATCCTTCCGTTCTGAAAGAAAAAGGTCTGCCTGAGCCTACCTGCTACGAAGATCTGCTGAAGCCTGAGTATAAAGGGCTGATTTCTATGCCCGATCCAAAATCGTCCGGTACAGGTTATATGTTCGTCAAAAACCTTGTCAATGTCTGGGGTGAAAAGAAGGCGTTTGAGTTTTTTGACGGTCTTGCGGAAAACATTCTTCAATTTACCTCTTCCGGTTCTGGCCCTGTGAATGCCCTTGTTCAGGGCGAAGTGGCCATTGGCCTCGGCATGACTGCTCAGGCTGTCACTGTCATCAACCAGGGTGCGGACTTGAAAATCGTATTCTTCAAAGAAGGTTCGCCTTACTCGCTGTACGGCTACGCGATGCCAGCGGGCAAACAGCATCGTCCTGCTGTAAAAGCGGTTTTTGACTACTTCTACAGTCACCTTGTTGCAGAAGATAAGACACTCTTTTATCCGGAGCAAATTTTTGTCAACCAAAAAAATGAAGTCAAGAATTATCCTGTGAACATCCCTTACGGTGATATGTCCGGCAACACGACCGAAGAGAAAAAGCGCCTTCTGGAAAATTGGGATCATTAAAGAACGGTGCACCAGAGAAGCGCCCGTCTTCTTGACGGGCGCTTCTCTAACAAAAACAGAGCGAGGAATGACGACGTGGATAAACTTGTAATCGAGAACCTTGAAAAGAACTTCGGGCAGACAGACGTTTTGCACAGCGTCAGTTTTACTGTGAAAGACGGCGAGTTTCTGTCTATTCTCGGCCCTTCAGGCTGTGGCAAGACGACCATATTGCGCATACTGATCGGACTGGAAAAAGCTGACAGTGGTCGGATTCTGAAAGACGGTATGGATATTACCAATCTTTCCGCGTCGGAAAGACGTATGGGGATTGTTTTTCAGAATTACGCGCTGTTTGAAAACATGAGCGTTCTGAAAAATGTAGAATACGCCCTTTTAAAGAGTTCATCCACCAAAGGGCTGTACAAGAAAAGCGAGGCATCCGAAAAAGCTCGTAATATGCTCGCGCTTGTAGGTTTGTCGGAACATGCTGACAAGAAGCCGCATCAGCTTTCCGGCGGACAGAGACAGCGCGTAGCTGTCGCCCGAACTTTGGCTCTCAATCCTGATGTGATTCTGTTGGACGAACCCATGTCTGCACTCGACGTCAATATTCGGCTGGGACTGAGAGCTGAGCTGAAGAAGATCCAGAAAGAGTTTGGTACGACTATGATTTATATCACGCACGATCAGGAAGAGGCGTTCACCATGTCCGACCGAATCATGGTTATGGATTCGGGCGTTATTCATCAGCTGGACACGCCGCATAATATCATTGACCATCCTGCCGACGACTATGTGCGTCAGTTTGTAATTAAAAACATCAATATCAAGATCAACTCCCTGATTCAGTTTGCCAGACAGGAGAGCGGGGAACAATGAAATTGAAAAGAACGTCCCGCACGTGGAAGGGGTCAGGCTCGTTAAAATTACTGCTTTGTGCATTTTGGCTCGTTGCTATCGTCTTTCCTCTGTTTTATCTGCTTTCGTCTATGGCGACGGTCGACGTGTTGGCGGTCGTTTCTGGGCGCAAATTTATAAGGGCGTTGCAACATTCTCTGTACGCGTCGCTGACAGCCACCGGAGTGTCGGTTTTTATTGCAGGGATTATTTCATGGTGCGTCGTCAGAACCAAGATTCGCCATAAGGCGCTTCTGATGACACTGCTTTCTCTGCCAATGCTGATCCCTTCAATCTCGCATGGCATGGGGCTGGTGATTGTGCTTGGCGCGCGCGGATGGATCTCAAGAGCCTTGGGATTGAGCGGAGGTATTTACGGTTTCTGGGGGATCGTTGCCGGAAGCGTGATGTACTCCTTTCCGGTCGCGTTTCTCATGTTTTGCGACATTCTTGCTTACGAAGACGGCACGCCTTACGAAGCAGCCGAAGTCATGGGGCTCAACTTTTCGAGTCGCATTTTTGCCATTACGCTGCCATACCTGTGGAAGCCTCTGATCTCTGTCATCTTTGCGGTTTTTACAATGGTCATCACAGACTACGGTGTACCGTTGATGGTTGGCGGAAAATACATCACGCTGCCGGTCATGCTCTATCAGGACGTTATCGGAATGCTCGATTTCGGTAAAGGCAGCGTGATCGGCGCCGTCTTGCTGTTGCCAGCTTTTGTCGCCTGTGTTTTTGACATGGTCAGCAAAGAACGAGGCGCTGAAAACGCTGGCACGCCGGTCAGCATTCGTTCGAACGCCAAGCGCGATGCGTCGGCTCGTTGGGTTTGCGTAGTGTTCCTATCGATCGTTTTTTTGCCGATAGTTTCGTTTGCCGTGCTCGCTTTTGTCACACGCTATCCGATCGACATGACGATTTCGTTGAAAAACGTGTGGCAGACGCTTGACATGGGAATGCTCAGGTATCTTAAGAACTCTATTGTGATCGCTTTTGTTGTATCATTATTGGGCACTGCACTTGCAACTATGAACGCGTATATGACGGTGCGGTTTCGAGCAAAACTGAGCGGCTTGCTGCACCTGATGTCTGTGCTTTCGCTAGCTGTACCCGGACTTGTCCTCGGCCTTTCCTATATCATGTTTTTCAAGGGAATGCCTTTTTATGGCACATTGGCGATGATGTTTTTAGTCAACACCGTTCACTTTTTTGCCTCGCCGTATCTGATGATGTACAACACTTTTGGCAAAATCGACATGAATCTTGAAGACGTTGGCGCGGCCATGGGGATCAATCGGTGGCGCATCTTTTGGGATGTGCTGCTACCTCAGTCGGCGGGGACAATTACTGAAATGATGTCGTATTTTTTCATCAATTCGATGATGACCATTTCGGCAGTGTCATTTTTGGCTACTGTTGCCAATAAACCCGTTGCGCTGATGATCACCCAATTTGAAGGGCAGATGCAGCTGGAGTGCGCGGCGTTTGTGTCTTTGGTAATTCTAGTCGTAAATGCAGGAATGAAGTGGGGGCTGTATTCTGTGAAAAAAGTTCTTGCATGAGCAGTTCAAAAAAAGAGTGTATAAACGGGATTGGGCGCGTAATATTGGCAAGTCCTGGTTATACGCTCATTTTTTTTTATTTGGACGAGTTTCTTGTAACTTGCGAATTTGCCCCACTTGTTGTAGACTGAAAAAATTCGGAGTATGTGGTGATAGTTAGGGAAGATCAAACTATCCTTATTGTGAAAGCCGATATATACCCACTTTATAAATCTTCTATGAAGGGTGATTTAATGTCGATTACGTTATCATGCATTTTTAACATTTTTTCACTGTCTGTCTATCTCATTGTGGCATGTCCAAGTGCTGCTCATGCCTATCTTGATCCAGGTACCGGCAATGTTCTTGTTTATGTCTGCATCAGCTTGGTTGGTGCTTTGATTTATGCGAGCAAAGGGGCGTTTTATGCCCTTCTGAAGCTGCTTGGGCATAAAAAGAACGGCGAGCAGTTGAGCGTTCAGAGTGCAAAGAGAAACGACTTCAGCCGGATCGTACTTTTCTCTGAAGGAAAATCTTACTGGAACACGTTCAAGCCGCTTATTGAAGCGTTTATTGAAAGAAAGTTCCCTGTTTCATATCTGACGATGGATGTTACGGATCCCTGTCTTTGGATCGAAAACGGCTTTTTGGACAATCGCTATATCGGCAGGGGGACGCTGGCATACCATCGGATCAACAACCTCCATGCAGACGTTCTTGTAGCGACAACGCCCAATATTGGAACGCCCGGTTATCCTATAAGAAAGTCGCCACATGTCAAAAGGATGGCTCACATACTTCACGGCATCGACGATATTGCTTTTTATCATAAAGGTTCGCTCGACCATTATGATGAAGTTCTGATGAACGGCGATTATCTTGCTGATTCGATCCGAGAAGTTGAGTCTAAAAGAAATCTTAAACCCAAAAAACTTGTATCACTTGGACTGCCGTATCTGGATGTGCTTACTGCTAAGATGCGTACGCCGCTTCCTGAGACCGATGGTAAAACGATCTTAGTCGCTCCTTCTTGGGGAGAAAAGGGACTGCTGTCGCACTACGGTTCGTCGTTCATGCAGGAGCTTTTGAAGGCAGGCTATAACCTCATTCTTCGCCCGCATCCGCAGTCATACAAAGTAGAGAGTAAAATGCTCGACAAGCTCCGTAAAGAATTATCTCAATTTGATAATTTCTCCTGGGATGCCGAGCCAGACGGCTCGCTTTCGATGGAGAAAGCCGATTTGATGATTTCAGACCGTTCGAATGTTCGCCTTGATTTTGCCCTGCTTTATGAACGCCCCGTGATCACGCTGACGATTCCATTCACCGACCCAAAAGATTGGGATGTTCACGATCCTCATCTTTGGGATGATTGGGAGGCCGACGATCTTGAGAAGCTGTGGGGCGATTCGATCGTCGATATGATCGGTGTCAAAGTAGGCCGTAACGAAATTTCTAAGTTGCCCGAATACGTTCATCAGCTGTTAACAACGAAGAAAAGCGAAGACCTTTCGGCACTGCGCGACGCGTGCGTCGTCAATTTCAGACACTCCGGCGAAGCGATGGTCGATTATCTGACAGCTTCACTCGACGAAGAACAAGCTGATAACAGTAACTAAGACTTGATGGGAGAAAAGGAGAGTACTTACTCATGTCATGGCTTTATGCATGCACGATTTATCCGCTCCAGCTTTTTTATAAGTATGTCTATCTGGCGTGCATCCGCCTGACTGGTAGCTACGGGCTCGGGCTGATCGGGCTTTCTCTGTGCTGCGCTGTTGCCTTTGTTCCTCTTGGCCGGATGGCGCAAAACGCCAAAAAGCGCGAAGACCTGCTGCAAGATATGATGCAGCCGCAGATTGACCGTATCAAAGCCGAATCGACGGGGGCGGAGCGCCAGGAACGAATTGCCAAATTGTACAGACGATATGGTTATCACCCACTGATGTCATTGCGCTCGGCAATTGGCGTGCTGTTGCAGTTCCCGTTCCTGACGGCCGCTTATCGCATGGTGTCGGAACTGACAATCCTGAAAGGGCAGTCGTTCTGGATCATCAAGGACCTGAGCCTTCCCGATGGGCTATGGGGGGGCGTGAATGCGTTGCCGATCGTGATGACGTTGATCAACTTTGCGACGATTGCGACAGCTCCCAACATGCGGGGCAAGGAGCGTATCCAGGCTGTTGTTATCGCGCTGTTATTCCTGTGGCTGCTCTATGGTGCACCGTCCGCGTTGCTAGTGTACTGGACATGCAACAACCTGAACTACCTGGCGCAGAATTTTGTGTTTAGGGATAAAGAGAAAAACAAGTTACGCATAGGAAGTAATGATAAAGCTATTGCGATATTTAAGGAGAGTTTTACAACAGTAATTAATCAATGTAGGCCGTTTGTCAATGCTATTGCCGTGCAAAGCGCCGTAATGCTATTTTTCGTCATGGTTCAGACTTTATGTGTCTACTTTGTAAAAAGAGCAAACTTCTCTGTTAAAGACCTAATGCCCCTGTTCTTATTTGCTTTTGTGGTGTCTATTATTCGTATCTGCTCTGAATTGTGCAATTTCTTCAATAACATGGGATTGCTCTTGGCTGATCTTGTAACAATCTTTTTTATCTATGCTTATGTCGTGCTCCAGAAAGCAAATTTTGATTGTTACCTTATCGCTACTATATTTTTATCAACTCTTTCATATTTCTATGCCAAATCCCATCCTCTTTACGAACCGCATGAGAATCGTAGCAGAACATATTTAAAAGATATGGCGCCACTGGGGTTTGCATTTGTTGGTGGCATTTGTTTTCAAGTAGCGAATAATTTACAGTTTGTTCTTTCAACATCTTCATTCTTTTTGATTATGTTAAGTGTTTTGGGCGTGTTTGCTTTTGCTCTAATTTCTGCATGGTGTTTTTTTTCTGATGCGCTTGATTGGTCAACCTTTGTATTATTTGGCATTGCTTTTTGTATTTCATGGATTTTTATGCCAACGGTGCAAGCGGTGGTACATATTCATAATCAGTCTTCAGTGCTTTTTATTGTACTGTTTACAGTAGTATTTTTTTTAACGTGTTTGATTAATGAGTACAAAAGTTCTCTTATACCAGTATTCTTAATTCTGTTTGCTATAACTTCAGCTGCACTGCTCTGTGTAAATGCCTTTCAAGAAAAAAGATTATTTATACATGGAGGCGGTTTTACTCAAGATGCACGTCTTGATATCCTACAAGGATTGTCACGAAAGCATGATGGAGGTGTGTATTTTTTAGTGTACGATGCCATTCCTGATGTTAAAACGATGCAGAATCTTGGTATTGATTCAACACCTCTAACAAAGCTTCTTTCTACCTATGGCTTTAAGATTTATGATAATACATATTCACTAGGTTATCACTCTATTTTGAGTGATGCGCTTGTCTTTAATATAAGAGGTTATGCAGGAAAAGAAACAGTACGTTTAGACAATCAGAAATCATGTGCAGGTGACAATATAACATTCTCTTTTATGCACTATCTAGGCTATAATTTAAAAAATTACCTCAGTGCATTTTATTTGAATTCATTTCGCATACCACAAGTTGAATATTTGCCACAGTATAATGATAAAGGAGCATTTGCAAATGCGGAAATGCGTTCACAGTTCCTCACTGGCCTATTTGAGGGGGAATTTAAGTCTGATCAAAATGGTATAGATTTCTTCAAGTATCAGTTAAACTCAAACATTCCCGTAATTATGAGTGACTTTAATGCATTAAGAAGCGTTAATCATAAAAATGATTTTGTTGTGTGTCATTTTGCATTACCTGGGCACATAAAATTTAAATATTCGCTTGAAGTAGAAAAAGAACAGTTTATCAAACGTTATAATGACGCTTTAGCACAAATGAAAATAGACTTACAATGTATCATTAATAATGATCCAAAGGCATTGATAATAATATCTGGTGACCATGGTCCCTATTTGTCTGGTTTTGCTAGCTATATTGATGAATACAACTTAAAAGATATTACAGAGCTAATGATTCGAGATACTCTTGGCACGCTGGTTTCAATAAGATGGCCTGACCCTGATAGGGCACAAAAATATGATAGCCAACTTTTAGTAAATCCAGATATTTTCCCTGTTGTTTTTTCTTATATTTGTGATTCAAAAAAACCTTTAGACTTGCTTATAAACACTAGAAATGCTTATTATGAACGACATGGAAGGTTTAGAGGGCACGTTTTTATAAAAGATGGTGTTTTTCAAAAGCTCAAGTAAGAATCGAAACCCTAATATATCTGCTTGGAGGTCATTTTTACAACGATGAAACTTACCCTATTATCCGCGACGATAGGCGTTGTGATTGGTGGGCTTATTGCGGCTTTAAGTCTCGAACCAAACAATGAGAATGGCGTTGCTGAAGTAACCCAGGAGTCTACTCTAGGTATAGGAACAACCAAGTCAAAGACTACGAACAATATGGGCCGGAGATTGCTTAAACATGAAGCTGAAGCATTCGCATTATTGAGAACCGCAAGAATTGATATTAAAAATCAGAAAACAGAAGCGAACGATTTGACTATCAGAGTATCTGACCCAGATTGTACGGTTTGGAATCCTGCGTGGTTCCGGAAGAACGGTATGGGCTATCAGTTGCAGTCTCAGGCTGGAAAACTTGACGTTGAACTGGTATGCTTCCACGATGGTGAGCTGAACATAACTTTGCGTGGTATAGATATGCGTTCCCCGCTAGGCTCTAAAAAACGTATTCCTCTGTGGGTAGATTACACTAGATTTATTATCGATGGTGACGTTGTTTTTGATGCGGTTCAGCCTGTTTGGCACGATAAACCCTATCGCTATCAAAAAAAAGTTGTTAATGGTCAAAAATTAAAGGTACATCTTGAGTGGCGACAACATGAATATAGTAAAGATGAATTAGAACAAATATTAAAACTCGTGAAAGAGGCAATCAAATAAAAAATGCCCCTGGCTATCGATTTAGAGTGATAGCAGGGGCATTTTTTGTCTTTGACTAGGCTTTTCCGAAGTTTATTTACCGAGCACTTAGTGGTATACGCCAACCCATGATTGCGGCCGCACTTCACGTCGCCTTGACCTTGCGCGGCAGCTTGGTGATGAAGTAAGTAAATCGTGTGCACTTTGGCAAAGTTTTTTATTATTGCCTTAAACCTCTGCTATTTTGCTTCGGTACTATTAATGAAGGTCTCCTTTGGGCGATTTGTACCTGTATAAGTAGGTCTTATCATTTAAATATTACTGCTAACTTATTGATGCAATATTGCATCGTTCGACTGTTATTATTTGTCTGATATGGCGGCACATAAAGCAATGGGAGTGGTGCGTCTTTGTCATGAAGCTGTGCATTTTGTTTGATGCCGTTTATGGTAGGGTATTCAGTAGTATCAAGCTTTGACAATATCTCTTTGAACGTGAGCGGAAGGTGCATGTTCATATCGTCTTTATGGTAAAAACTCCTGACAGCAGGCGCCTGTTCAAAGTTTTTGAGGACCGCAGGCGCGGGTTCCGTATTCGATAAATGATTTTTGATCAATGTTTTTCTGAAACACTTGATGCACTTCATGCACGGCTTTTTGAAGCCTCCATACTGACACGTGTTTGCTATGTCCGCATTGCCGTAATAGCGGTTGATCATTTCTGTGCCGATTTCTGACACGCCTTTTACAGGGGAATCAAAATCAAGTCCCACACTTCTGTAATAATCCCTCATTTTGTAGAAGTTGGTCATCGAAAAAGGGCGCGTTTCGTCGGCGGTAAACGTGGCAAAGACATCTCCGGTAAAAATGCCAGTAAGGGCAAGATGCTCAGTCAACAATATCGTTGGAATGGTGAATGCGTATTTATCTGGGTAGATACAGTAATGGTGATTTGTTGAAAGGAATTCAAAATCTGTGTATACGCAAATCTTGACAAAAGTGTCAGGCATATGTTTGAGAACTTCAACATTGCCATCGGTCCTGTACCATGTTTCAAAAGGTCCGATCTCAGGATGCCATTTGCGTGCAGATAATATTAAGGGTGTTGCCGATGGACAAAGGTTGGCGGCGGCAAGGCTGTCTGCGCCGCCACTAAAACTGACTGCATACTTTTCGTTTGCCCAGACGGGGGCATCTTGGCGTAACTGTTGATGCTGTATTTACATACTGTAAATTGGGATAAATCGCCTTAGCTGCCTGCGCAAACTGCTCTGAAACCGGACGTTCCATTTTCAATGAAGAGCCGATATAAGGGCTGATGATCTTTAATGCTGCCATGCAGACGAGATCGGGATGAGGAATTGCAAGATCGAAAGGAAAATCGAAAGAGCAGGAACGGGCACCCAGAAAAATTTGTTTTTTTCCGGCGTTGTAGCTGATCGCTTCAGTCTTGTCGTCCGCCTCTAGTTCAAATGTAAACTTAAATGACGCTTGGAGTTGGTCATTGACGTTCTTTTGCAAATAACATTTCATGGGAATGCTCCTTATGCTTGGCCAATCATTTTTTTGATTACGCGTTTGATCGTATACTTCAATCCATGATCCCGGCAGCAATTGATGCCTCCCTTGACCTTACGCGGCAACCAAGTGATGAGCCGGCCGATGCGCCAGCTGTTTGAAGTGCTGAACGCCTTCAGCTTGGCTTCGTAAGACTTGCGTACCTTTGCTTCGTAGGTCTTTTTTATTTTGCTGATTTCGGCATCTTTGACTTCTTTGAGTGTTCTCAGCTGCTTTTTGTTCTGGTCCAGTTTTTTGTCGGTCAAAGCCAGCCATTTTTTGAGCGCGAGGATCTGTTCGTGCGGCTCGAGAATGTCGATAGGGTAGCGTGTCGAATCGCCCTTAAACACGTTATGGTAATAGAAATATTCAGGGTCTTCCATGATGTTGAAGAGGCGGCGCCACTGCTGCTCAGTGAATTGTGATTGGAGCAGCTCGCCGTCGGCCAGGATCTTTTTGAAATCGGCAGCGAAACGGTACACGAATTCCAGCTTATGCTCATCGGCGACGCGCTCCAAAGTCCAATTATAGTTATTGTGACGGAATCGTGCGCAGAGCGGAGCGAATTTGCGCTCCAATGCCGGATCTTTGCGCAGGATGTTGCGGATAAAGTCGTATTCTTCGCACATGCAATAAACTTTTGCTTTGGAGAAGAACGACGAGTTGGGGTTGTCGCGACGCAGCATGTAGCATTCCTTGTGAGAGAACATGATACGACGCGCCTGGCAGAATGTCTGGAACCAGAAGCCGTTATCCTGGTACGAGGCGCCGGGGGTCTCATTATGAAGGATGTTGTTGTCTTTCAGAAATTGCGAGCAGTAAATACCTGCCCAGGTATAAAGAGGGGCTCTGAACGCGTTCCAGTCTTCCGTGGGATCGATCACTTTGTCATAAAGATCGGAAAAGGGCGCAATATCAAAATGGGTAAAGTCGCGCTCGGCACCGTCGCCGATGAATTTGCAGAAATCTGATTTGATAAGGTCAAGCTGATTCTCATCGGCTAAGCCGACAAGATATTCGTACATATCAGGAACGATGTAATCGTCGGTCTCGACAATAGCGAAATACTGTCCTTTGGCGGCTTTGAAGCCGAGGTTGACTTGGTAGCCGTAGCTGCGTTTGTCAGAGTGCAGCAGGGTGATGCGCGCATCACGTTTGGCGTATTCCTGAAGGATTTCTAATGTGCCGTCGGTCGATCCGGCATCAACGCTAATGATCTCTATGTTTTGCAGTGTCTGGTTCAAAACGCTCTCGATGCATTCACGGATATAAGGCGCAACGTTGAGCGAGGGCATGACGATCGACACTTTAGGCGCGGTCGGTTTTTCCGTTATGGCTGGCGGCGGTGGGGGCGCTGTATTTTCCTTTCTGCCGTCATAGACCATCTCATACGGATTGGTCATGATGCGCTGCATCTGGTTATATTCGTTTTTGTTATAGAAATAATCTGCCTTGCGATTACTGAGGCCAAATTCCTCAAACCAGCGTGTTTTCAGCATATAAAACAGAACTTCCTGCACGGGCCACTTAAGCGAATTTAAGTTCCACAGGGAGGCGTGCAGACAGTAATTTACATAATCACGTTCGTAGTGCGAAAAAAGATCCCATTCTTTCAGTTGTGCCTTTAAGGCGGTCAATGCATTGTAAAAGCAATCCCATGATTTTTCGCGAGTTACGGACAAAGAAGTCCCTGTCTTTTTGCGGTGATGGGCGAATATATTGTCCAAGGTGCAGATACGCTCCGCTTTTGCGATTGCGGCAAACACGAAAAGCATATCATTTGTGGTGCGTTGCTCCTGGAATTTGAGGCCGTTATCTGTGATGAATTTTGAAGAAAACAGTTTGTCCCAGGGCCACCCGACAAATACAGAGAAAATGTTCTGCGCTATGTCTTTGGCTGAAAAAGGAGAGCAATCTGGAAGAAGCTCTCCGCGCATGCTCCATTTAACAGGTTCGAAAGTGTGCGAATCCTCATAGTAATGGTCGCATCTGAAAACAACTATATCTGCCTTTTCTGCAGTTGCCTGTGTATAGGCAGTCTCAAGCATATCGGTTTCAAAAAAATCGTCTGCGTCGAGGAAGGAAAGGTATTCTCCCTTTGCGTATTGCAATCCGTTGTTCCGAGCCGCGCCGGCATTGATGTTTTTTTGGGAAATGACGCGAATACGGTCGTCTTTGCGTGCATAATCATTCAATATGTTGAGTGAACGATCTGTCGACCCGTCATCAACGCATATGATCTCGATATCTTTCAATGTCTGCGAGACGACGCTGTCGAGGCATTGTTCAAGGTATTTCTCCGCATTGTAAACGGGTATGATCACCGAAACTTTTGGCTGGTCTGTCATTGTGCGGTCTCCTTATTGTTGGAATCTTTCTTTATGTTATAGGCATGGCATGCCATCGACAGGAGGCGTGGGAGGATGGCGCTGCGCCTTTTATCTCAGCTCTGACGCCGCCTGGCTAAATGCATATGCCAGTTCCGGCGCCCGGTCGGTAAAATATTTTCGCATCGTTTCAAGGCACACGTCGTTTTTGTTGACGCCCTGATTGCTGTGCCACAGCGAGTTCTCCTGACTGCCTTCCACATAGGTGATCCAGGGATATATCCAGTGGATCTTGAACACGGGGGTGCCTTTTTTCAGCTGCATCAGATTAAGCTACGGGGCGACAGTTGGAAATAACGTCATTGGCATAGTGTGGCCATTTTTGTTTTTATGATGACAACTGAAGGCGAATTGCAGTTACAAAGGATCCGATATGCAATCTGCTCCGCCCCGTAATGGTCCTTATAACGCTCGGGAATGATCTGCGTCGGCTGCTTAGGCGGCAAAATAAGCAGACAAGAAGATTTTTTGCCTTCAAGCAAGACTCCGTTGTGTACAAGGCGCGGTTCTATGCGTGTAACAAAATTTTCAGTGAGTTTTTGGGGCGAGCTGTCCGTTATGGTCAGTTCGCCTTTTTCCTTGTCATAGACGAATTCCCGCTTTAATTGGGCTGTTTGGCTGTACGCTTTACCGATTTCCATGGCAACGTGCCCTTCTTTTACAGAGAAGTTTGTGCAGGCAAAACGCTTTCCGGCGCTTTGTTCTTTGCCATCCGGCAGGGGCACGTTATGCCCTGCCGAGCGTGTTACAAGAGTGTTGTAGCGCGTGGCGGGGGCAAAGTATTCTTTTGTGTATTCCCCAAAGCCCAGGTCTTCAAGGAAGACTTCTCCTTCTTTCATGAAAAAGAAACTGCCGACATCGTTATGATTGTGCGGTTCGCCGTTGTTGCCGCCTTTGATGCCGATAGTCACACGGTTACGGTCGTCGTGGATCAAAACTTGCTGTGAAGACGGATAGCAATACTGTTTATAGTCTTCTCTGGAGGGGGGCGCCAATGTGTTATTGTCGGCGCCATGAAGCCATTCAGAAGTCCAAATGACATCTCGATACGCGGTTGCCCACCGGTAATTGAAATCGGTATCCCAAAACGCGGCAGATTCGATCGGCGGAATAAAGGCTTCGGGGTACAGTGTTGATAAAAAGCAACTGAGTCCCAGGCGGAATTTTTCGTGAGGGTCTCCGTCAGAAAAAGGCACAGCGCCTCCACCGGAAAAATAAGCGTGCGATTGATATGCGGCTATGCCGGCAAGCTTTTTGTCATTCAACAGATCGATCGAGTCATTGGCTGCTTCTCTTAGCTGACGGGCAAAGGTGAGGTAATAGCTCATTCCATAGCTGAAATAGGCCAAACCTTCCAGACAGGTGCCATCGTCCGGGAATGAAGCGACGTAATAGTTGAGCGATTCAAGTAATCTTCGGATTGGCGCGGACTGAGCATTGGCATAGCCAAGGTGCAGCGCGGCGCTGCCGATACAGCCACAACAGACAGCGTTCCAATTGTCGGCGCCTTTTTCCCACCAGGCATAAGGTGTTTGGACGTTGAAAAAAGGATCAAGGACGCGGTGCGTAATGTTAGCCTTGGCAAGAGTGCAGACCTCTTTTGTCAGTTTACCCTTTAAGATGGAGACGATTTCCGCCAAAGACTGCGCGGTTTCGCTGGCAAAAAGATCGACCGTGTGACGCCAGTTTGGGTTGGTGCTGCGTTTGACGTGCGCGGGCAGGGCCCAGGTTTCTTCTTCGCAGATGCACCTTATGACTTTTTCCAGTCGTTGCACATATCGGGGCGTTGGCTCAATAACGCAGGCAAGCCCGTAAAGCAAGAGAGCGCGCCGTCGCGCGTAGTAGTCGTTTTCGTATATCAGGCGGTTGCCGGTCTTTTCATAGAGAGCAAACTTTTCCTCGGTAAGCGGCGGAAGCGGGGCATTGATTTCATCCAAAGCGGCTTTTCGGATTCGCTCAAGGTTTTGTTCGTAATGGCGTTTGACGCTGGCATAAAGATCGTTCATCATACTTGCTTTTTTCCTAACGTTGCTCAGCCGCTGCCCTGCTCCACGCCTGCGCCAGCTCCGGCTCGCGGTCGGCAAAATATTTTCTCATCGTTTCAAGGCACACGTCGTTTTTGTTGACGCCTTGATTGCTGTGCCACAGCGAGTTCTCCTGACTGCCTTCCACGTAGGTGATCCATGGGTACATCCAGGAGAGCTTGAAAACAGGGGTGCCTTTTTTCAGCTGCATCAGCTTCAGCCACAGGTCGTCGTTATACAGGCACAGGTCGGTGAACTCCTGTTTGTTGAACAGTTCTTCGTCCATGCAGCGGGGCGGGTAGAGCACGCCGCCGATGCCGGTTGGCAGCAGAGCGGGCGAGGGGCCCTTCTCGCCGGGACCTTCAAACAGTGTCCAGTCGTTGTAGGGCAGCAGTTTGCCCTTTTCGTCGGCGCGGATCTGGCGCACGCGGGTAGTGCACACGCTGGCTGGGTGCTTCTGGTGCGCCTTGTACAGATTTTCGACCAGCTGGGCGGGGTAGATCACGTCGTCGTCAACGGTGATGATGATGTCGTCGGGCCACCGCTTCATCGCTTCGTAGTATTTTTTGTGCGGGCCGATGTCTTCACACCACTCGATGCTCAGCCCCAGTTCCTGCAGGCGCACGAGGTCCTGCGGCAGATCGGCGCTGCGGTGGGGGAAGTCGGTCTCGGCCAGCCACAGCACCACCATATCAGGGCGCATGGTCTGGTGCAGCAGCGAATAAACGCACGGCGCCACATATTGGATGCGCTTGGTGTACGAAGTGAGCGAGACGATGATCCTCTTGTCACGCGGGGTGCGGTTGATGCCTTCCATGTAGTTGGGGCGCGGCTCGAAAGTGCGGCCGGCCAGTTCCATGCGATAGCGGATCACTTCGCGGTTCAGGTCGCCGATCTGTTTTGCGGTCTGCTGTTTGACGGCTTTCACTTCGTTCAGTGCGGTCTTGACCTCGGCATGGGCGGCAGCCAGTTCCTTTTTGTGCTCGGCGGCAGCCGTTTCGGCCTGCTTGCGCAGGGTCTCGTTCTGAACTTTGAGGGCCGCAACGGCCGAATCGCAGTTTGCCAGTTTTTGCGCCAGGTCTTGCAGTTGTGCCGCTGTCTGTTTGAGGGCCGCGTCGGTTTGCGCGAGCGCCTGGCTTTGCTTTTGGAGAAGGCCGACTGCCTCGGTGCGCGCTTTTTCGAGTTCTTTTAAAAGCGTTTATGACTGTTCGCCGGCAATCTGTGTCAATGTCTGCTGCGCGTGGGTGCTGTGTTCCTTCAGGGCGTCTGCGATGACATTTGACAGTGCTTTGGTTTGGAAGGCGCTCCCTTGTACCAGGGTGTTGGCCAAGTCGGCATAGCTGCGTTCCAGTGTCTGCGAGTGTGAACGCAGCTGCTGTGCCAGCCTGTTTTCGGTTTTCTCCGCCTGGACGCGCAGCTGGCGTTCAAAGTCTTTTTTTAAGGCGTCACTGTCATTGTTCAGTGTTTTGAGCAGCGCCTGCTTGTCTTTGTCGCTTTTGGCGTTGAAACGGCGGATGGTGACGGGCCACACGGCTTTAAGGTGGTTTTTCACGGTTTGCAGCACAAAGGTCACGCTCTCTTTATCGATAAAGTTTTGTAGATTTGCAGATATGGCAAAGCACGTTCTGCTCGGCGCCTGTATATATAAAACTATTTTCATTATACAATAGAAGCAAGGAAAAGCAATCTGCGCGCGTTTTTTCAAAATAAAAAGGGATAAAAACTAAAACCCGCCTGACCAATTCGCAAAAATGCGAGTCGATCAGGCGGGGTTCGTGTCATATCCGTATGGAGGATGGGGGAAACATTCTCTTGCGGTTCGTTATGCTGATTTTGCTCAACGTGCGGAGGAATGGGGAAGAATACGCCCGCTCCGAAGTGACGCTCTACGAGAGATTTTTCTGCTCCTTTTCGCGCCTTGGCAGAGCTGTACCTGTACAGGCTCGTTTTGTCGGATCGGGCGTGTTATGTCGGCGTATCCTTACAGAAACGCCGATCGATCCCAGTGTCCTGCCAGGGCTTGCGTCGGCTGGCTGACCGCGAAGCTCGTGGACAACGCCCACTGCACCTCTTTGCTATCGTTTGCGCAACTTTCACGAAACTTCCCGGTGACGTATTTTTAGCAGTGTTTCTTACGAAATGCTGAGTACGGCTTGCAGCGCGCTGGCGATGACGTCGTCCATGTCGTAATACTTGTACTCGGCCAGGCGGCCGCCGAAGATCACGTTTTTCTCGGCTTTCGCCAGATCGGCATATTGGGCGTACAGGCTCTGATTGCGGTCGTTGTTGACGGGGTAATAGGCTTCCTGCCCCGGCTGCCAGTCGGACGGATATTCTTTGGTAATATAGGTGACCGGCTGCGTTCCAAACTCAAAGTGCTTGTGTTCGATGATGCGGGTGTAGGGCGTTTCCCGGTCGGTGTAGTTCATCACGGCCACGCCCTGGTGGTTGACTTCTTCCAGCCGCTCAGTCTCGAACCGAAGACCGCGGTACTCCAGCCGGCCGAGTTTGTAATCGAAATAGGCGTCGATCGGGCCGGTGTAGACGAGCTTTTCGGCAATGCCGGCGTATTCGGCGCGATGCTCGTTGTAGTCGACGTTCAGCCGCACTTCAACGCAGTCGAGCAGGGCATCGATCAACTTGTTGTAGCCTCCGATCGGGATGCCCTGGTAGCGGTCGTTGAAATAGTTGTTGTCGAACGTGTAACGCACGGGCAGGCGCCGGATAATGAAGGCCGGCAGCTCGGTGCAGCTGCGCCCCCACTGCTTTTCGGTGTAGCCTTTGATCAGCTTGGTATAGATGTCGGTGCCCACAAGCGAGATGGCCTGTTCTTCCAGGTTTTTCGGCTCGCCGCTGACGGCCTTGCGCTGCTCGTCGATCTTTGCGGCGGCTTCGGCCGGGGTGACGACGCCCCACAGTTTTGCAAACGTGTTCATGTTGAACGGCAGGTTGTACAGCTCGCCCTTGTAGTTGGCGACGGGGGAGTTGACGTAGTTGTTGAATTCAACGAACTGATTGACATAGTCCCACACGGCTTTGTCGTGCGTGTGGAAAATGTGCGCGCCGTATTTGTGCACGTTGATGCCGTCAAGCTCTTCGCAATAGACGTTGCCGCCGGTGTGAGAGCGGCGCTCCAGCATAAGACAGGTTTTGCCCCGCTGTTTCATCTCGTGCGCAAACACGCTGCCGAACAACCCGCTGCCAATGATCAGATAGTTGTACATGGGATCAGGCCTCCTTCATCTAGTTGCATTAAAGAGGACAATACTAAGTCTGTCAAGGTCTTCATGTTTCGTTTTTCACTGCATGAAACGTGTTATTTAAACACCGGAATCTCCTTTTCAAATCTGTGGGGGTATGATAAAGTTCAATAGGCGTGAACCTACGTATTTAGAGAAATGTCATGAATTTGCGGCAACGATTTAAATTGGGCAGTTGCATGATGAAATATTGTGGGAGGTCCGAATATGACAGAGCAAGCTATTGATTTTGTGATCCCTTATGTTAATGGAAACGATCCGGTATGGCGAGCAAAGAAAAACAGTTATTCAGAGCAAAAAGAAGGGGGCGATGATCGCGATAGACGATACCGCGAATGGAACAATCTGAAATACTGGTTCCGTGGTGTGGAGCGTTTTGCTCCTTGGGTACGTAAAGTGTTCCTTGTAACAGATCACCAGGCACCTGAATGGTTAAACGCAGAATATGATAAATTACAGCTTGTGAATCACGAAGATTATATACCAGCACAATATTTGCCAACGTTTAGTTCACATCCGATTGAATTAAACTTTCATCGCATCCCAGGGGTATCTGAACACTTTGTTTATTTTAATGATGATATGTTTTTGACGAATAATGTCTTGCCTTCGGATTTTTTCCGGGACGGTTTGCCGTGTGACTATGCCGCGCAGATGCCAATGGTCGTTCAGGATCGCATTTTTAATCATATCATATATAATAATATACTTATTCTGAACCAGCATTATAATCGTCTCGACGTGCTGAAAAAACACTGGCGTAAGTTCTTTTCTCCGGCGTACCCAAAAGGCATGCTTGCAAACATTTATTTTCTTCTGTACAGGAGCCGTCGCTTTTTTGGGTTCCGCAGCCCGCATCTCCCTACTGCTTTCCTTAAATCCGCATATGAAGGGTTTTGGGAAGAAAACTATGAATGGCTTGATGAAACGTGCAGCCATAAATTCCGCAATGACAATGATGTTAATCAATATGCAATAAAACAGTATCAGTATGTGAACGGTCTTTTTACGCCCTATAATTGGGGGCCCACCGTAAACGCATATCAGTTCAGGCCTCACACGAAGAAGGCCCGGATCTTGGACGTTGCACGGAGAATCCGTAAGGGGCGCTATAAAATGATTTGTCTTAACGATGCAGGGATTGAAGATTTTGAAACGGTGGCTTCTCGATTAAATAATGCATTTGAAGCCTTGCTGCCCGAAAAGAGCCGTTTTGAAAAATAGCAGGAAAGGCGAGCCCCATGCGACCCAAAGTCTCTGTTGTCATACCTGTCTACAATTCGGCCAAGTATCTTGAGCAGTGCCTGGATTCCGTGCTTGGTCAAACGTTGCGTGATATTGAGGTCATCTGTGTTGATGATGGTTCTACTGATTTATCGTGTGAAATACTGGAAAAGTACGCCCGTGACGATGAACGCTTTCGTTTTTTGAAGCAGGAGCATCTTTTTGCCGGCGTGGCCCGTAATAAAGGCTTGTTGGAAGCGCAGGGGGAATATGTCGCTTTTCTGGATTCTGATGATTTTTTCCACCATGAGATGCTTGGAAAGATGTATGCCCGTGCTTTGGAAACAGAGGCCGACATCGTCATTTGCGGGGGGCAGAAATATAATACAGTGACGCGAAAAAGCACGCTTTCGCCAGGCTGGCTGCAAAGTGACATCATTGGCGAAAAAACAGTCTTCAACCGTGACGACATTCCAGATGAGATTCTGAACTTGACGACTGCGGCTCCTTGGAATAAGCTGTTTTTGCGCGATTTCATTATAAGAGAACATATCTTGTTTCAGGATATACATAATTCAAACGATGTGTTTTTTACCGGAATCGCTATGTGCTTGGCTTCTCGCATCGCCTTGGTGGATTTTCCCTACGTCAACTATCGGGTGGGGGGCAGGCAGAATTTACAAAGCTCTCGTGCAAAAGCGCCCCTCTGCTTGTTAAGTGCTATCGAAGCGCTTTATGATGAATTACAGCGGCGCGGACTCTTTGACTTTTTGGAAAAGTCGTTTGTGCGATTTGTATTAGAACATATTTCATACCATCTCCGCACCTTTCCAGACAGCGACATCAAGTTTGCGATATGCGCAGCGTTGACAGAGTCTCATTTTACAAGAATGGGAGTAATGGCGCATCCTGAAGAGTATTATGATGGAATGCCTGCTTGGCATGTTGTCTGTGGGGCTATCACTGCGCTGGCGTTGCATAAACAGAGCGTCATGCGACTTGACGAAGCCCGGCCGTGTATCCAGTTGGAAGACAAATTGAAAAACGGCAGCGAGTGGGAGCCGATCCTGTCTGTTTGTGCCGTCATTGAAAACGATTGCAATGAAAAGTTCTGGCATGGATTGGAACGGGCTTTGGCTGTGTGCGGTGGGAAAATTGAACTCATCATTATATGCCATGAAAATGTGAAAATGGGGCGGGAGCGGTTGCTTGCCTTGTTGCGTAACTCCGTGCAGGTCTCGATTTACCGCACATTGACAAGAGATTATGCCGCCATCAGGAATGTCGCTGCCAAGAAAGTATTGGGGCAGTATATTGTTTTTATTAATGATACAAATCTTTTGCCCCCCGGCCTTTTTGCTGCCATTTTGCCGTTCTTGGCGCGCGGAAATGCCGAAGTCTTGTTATGCGGCATAAATTTGGGCGAAGATGGCCCCGAACTTGCGGAGCAGCGCGCCTGTCATTTCTTGGATCTTGTTGCGCAGGAAAGAAAGGACATGACGGGCGCGGACTGCTTGCGCCTTTTGTCAACGGCGGATCTGGGAGTTGATGCACTTTCTCTCACCGTGTTAAAAGGGGATTTTTTGCGTTGTGCTGATATTCGGTTTCATTCAGAGAATTTGTGGGTTGACGAGGCGTTTAATGGTTGTGTCCTGATTGCAGCCCTCAACGTCCAATTTCTCCCTCAACAGGACTTTGTCTTTTCTAGATACGGGCAGTTAGCTTTTGAAGAAAATAATATAAGGAGCGTTGTCGGTGAGTTTCAAAAAATTTACTATGGAATGATTCAATATGAACAGAACCGTGCGACTGTTGCTAATCAACCGTTTATTTCCTCATACTTCAAGAAATGCTTGAAACTGGCAAGAAAGTGGTATTTCAGGTTGCCGTCAAGCGAAAAATATGCTTGGTGGGGGCTGCCGAGAGCCGAGGCGAGCGCGTTTAAAATGCTGGTGGTCGATTATTGTGATTTACATGGCTCACTGAAAGCAGAGAGGAATAATTCTAAATCGATGCAAAAAGCGCTTGAAAGAGCTGAGAAACGTATCGAAAAAGCTGAAAAACGTATCGAAAAAGACGAAGAGTTTATTAAAACTGCTGAAAAGCGCTTACAAAAAGCAAATGCCCAATTAGCGCGTATGGAAACGCGGATAAAGAATATCAAAGAGAGCAGGACATATAAAATTGGCCGAGCAATTGTTTATATACCACGGAAGATAATGAATTTGTTTCATCACAGCACCCAGTAATGAATACCGCGATGGAGTAATACCATTCTTGCAAGCGTTCGTGAAAAGTGATATAGCGTTGTGCTCGAAAGAGTAAAGCGAATAATTTATAACTAGCCCTATTAATTAAGTGACTGCAAGTGTTTAGCTACTATTATACAGCTATTTATTATTCGATCTGCTAGGTAGTAGAAGAAGAGGAGGCGTTAAACGTGAATTTCTCACACAGATTAGATTCTGGTTTGTCATGGTTTCAGTTGGATCGTAAATCGCGGAGTATATTGCTGTGGTTGAGCGTTCTGACTTTTTTATATGTCTTACCGATTATTTTAGCAAATACATATTACCAAGACGACTTCCGGCATTTAAGAACTGGTTTTATAGGAGCTAATGGCACGGGGCGCATATTAATGCGTTGTCTTTTAATTGCGTTCAATTTCGGCAGCGAGCTTGTAGGCTTTGTTCGGAAGATCGTTGAATGATTAAAATCTCGTGTAAATAATTCAATAAAGGAGATTGTCGGTCTAGTGCTTTTTAACTCTCTCCACTTCATCCTCTTTTTCCCGGTCGTACTGTTGTTGAATTTCATCACGCCCCTGCGCTTCCGCTATTTGGTGCTGCTGGCGTGCAGCTATTACTTCTACATGTGCTGGAATGCCAAATATGCCCTGCTACTTCTGTTTTCTACTGCAGTGACGTATTTGAGCGGCTTGCTCATCAAACGTTACGAAGGCGCGCGCGGCAAGCAGAAATTGTGTGTAGCTCTCAGCTTCATCCTGAACTTGGCCGTGCTGTTCTTCTTCAAGTACTACAACTTTGCCTTCGACAGCCTGACTGAAATACTCAAGCAATTTCACATTCAGCTTCACAAGCCGGCCTTTGACGTGCTGCTGCCCGTGGGCATCTCGTTCTACACCTTCCAAGCCCTCAGCTATACCATGGATGTGTACCGCGGTGAGATCTACGCCGAAAAGAACTTCTTCCGTTATGCCCTTTTCGTCTCCTTCTTTCCTCAGCTCGTCGCCGGTCCTATCGAACGGTCGAAGAACCTGCTCAAACAGCTTGCCGTGCCGCAAAAGTTTGACTTTGAGCGTTTTCGCGATGGCCTGCTCCTCATGCTGTGGGGCTACTTCCTCAAGATCGTTTTGGCCGATCGCATCGCCATCTTTGTCGATACCGTCTATGGCAACATCGCAAAATATCCCGGCTGGTACCTTACCGTTGCTTCAGTGTTGTTTGCCTTTCAGATTTATTGCGACTTTGCCGGATACTCCGTCATCGCCATGGGCGCTTCCGAAATCCTCGGCATCCGCCTGATGGAAAACTTTAACGCGCCTTATCTGTCGATGAGCGTTGCCGAATTTTGGAGAAGGTGGCATATCTCACTCAGCACCTGGTTCCGTGACTATCTCTATATACCCCTGGGCGGCAGCCGCGTTGGAACAGTGCGAAAATACCTCAACGTGATGATCGTTTTCCTCGTAAGCGGCCTGTGGCACGGAGCGGAATGGAGCTTCGTCGTCTGGGGCGGCCTGAACGGACTGTTCCAGGTCGTAGGCTCGATCACCAAGCCCCTGCGCGATAAGATCGTTAAACTATTGTGCCTCAACCGCGACAGCGGCGCGCACAAGCTGATGCAGATCCTCGTCACCTTCGTCATGGTCGATTTTGCGTGGATCTTCTTCCGCGCCAAGAACATCCACGAAGCTATCGCCGTGGTCAAGAGCATCTGGACCGTCAGCAACCCGTGGATCTTCTTTGACGGTTCACTGTACAACTGCGGCCTGAGCCGACCGGATTTTTCACTGATGCTCAACTGCCTTCTCATCCTGATTGGCGCCGACATTGCCAAGTACAACGGCATTAAGGTGCGCGAATACATCAGCAGTCAGGATTACTGGTTTCGGTGGATCGTGCTGGCCGGCAGTGCGCTGCTGATCCTGCTGGTTGGTATCTGGGGACCAGGGTATAACGAAGCGAATTTTATTTATTTTCAGTTTTAGAAAAACGAGTGGAGAAAACGAATGAAAAAGAAAAGTGTACTAAGATTGTTATCGTGCTTCATTGTTTTACTCCTTTTTTATATTGGTCAACACAAGCTGTCTAATATAGTATCACGTAAGGATAGTTTTATAAGATTTGCAGAATTCCATAACCAAAAAGCGAATTTTGATGTTCTATTTCTAGGAACAAGTCACGTTAGAAATGCAATTTTCCCAATGGAGCTGTGGAAAGACTACGGTATAATTTCTTATAATCTCGGGGGCTCTGGTAACCCGATCGCTATTACCTACTGGCAGTTGATAAATGCATTAGATTATTTTTCACCAAGATTGATTGTTTTAGATTGTGCATTTTTATCTGTGGATGCAAAATATCGACATTTTAATATTGGTAACTACCATTCCTTTTTAGATTCTTTCCCCATTAGTGCTAATAAGTTAAAAATGGTGTTTGATCTTTTTGAATCTACTCATAGAAAAGTGGAATTTATATTTACGTATGTCACATACCATGACAGGTGGAAAAAGCTAAGAAAAGCAGATTTTATTGTACCCGTAGGAAGGGAGAAAGGCGCGGAAACGCGAATCGGAATAGCTGTACCAAAGCGAGATTTGCAGATCCCTGTAACAAAAAAATATGAAGGCTACAGTCTTAGTGTGCAATATTTAGAGAAAATTCTAGCATTGTGTGCTGCTAGAAAAATAAAAGTGCTATTAACATATTACCCTTTCCCTGCTAAGGAGAACGAAATACTTGAATCGCATCGTGTGTTTGAAATTGCACAAAAATTTAAAATTGCTTATCTTAGTTATGAAGAATTAAAGGCGCTTGTTGATTTTGATATAGACTGTTTTGATTCAAATTCACATCTTAATCCTTCTGGTGCGCGTAAAATAACACGATTCCTCGGCCGATACCTGCGCGATAATTACAACGTTTCAGATCATCGTAACGATTCTAAATTTGCAAGTTGGCACAAGGACTATCAAGAGTACGTTAAGTTCAAGATTGGCAAGATTAAAGAACAGAAATCACTGAAAAAAGCTTTGATGCTCCTCAGCGACTGTAATTTTAGCTATGCGGTGTATTTCCCCAACGATAGGCTTTTTCAGAATAAGATCATTATGAAGTTACTGCGTAACACTGGGGCGGATGTGGAACAGATTCATTTCCAGTCACCGAGCCTGATCGTTGTAGACAACAAAAAGAAAAAAGTGACGTATCGTACAATGAACGAAACAGCCAATTCATCTTTTGGCAAGCTTTCAGTAAAAAAGAGCAAAGATGGAAGCGTTTTTGAGGTAAACGGGCAAACGATTCTAGAAATAAAAAATAGCGAAAGGTTGGAGGCGGCCGTTATAGTCTTTGACAACGACAGCGGCAAGCGTGTGGTAGCGCAAAAATACCAGGCTCTTTAAAAATGTCCTAAATGTTAAGTTAAGCTTAAGCAAAAAAACGGTCGTCCCATCATGAGGACGGCCGCTTTTTCATATCGTTATCCGCTTGCGAGTTCACGAAAAGTCGCTTACAATCAACATAAGAACGCACAAAAGGAGTCGATCTCAATGTCACTTACCGATAAAGATCCAGTCATCGCCGTAGCCGGCACCGGCTACGTTGGCCTGAGCATCGCCACATTGCTGGCGCAGCATCACAAAGTTTATGCAGTCGATATCGTTCCCGAAAAAGTTGACCTGATCAACCAAAAAAAGTCGCCTTTCGCCGACAAAGAGATCGAGGAATACCTGGCGACAAAGCCGCTCGATCTGACGGCCACGCTCGACGCGGCCTCAGCCTACAAACAGGCCGATTACGTCGTCATCGCCGCGCCGACGAATTACGACAGCGCCAAGAACTTTTTCGACACATCGGCTGTCGAAGCTGTGATCGACCTGGTGATGAAGAACAACCCGCGCGCCATCATGGTCATCAAGTCGACTATCCCCGTGGGCTACACGCGCGCTATCCGCGAAAAGACGGGCAGCAAGAACATCATCTTCAGCCCCGAGTTCTTGCGTGAGAGCCGCGCCCTGTATGACAACCTCTACCCCTCGCGCATCATCGTCGGCACCGACCTGGACGATCCCTGGCTGGTCGACGCGGCAAAAGATTTTGCCGCCCTGCTGCGCGAAGGCGCGATCAAGAAAGACGTCGACACCCTGATCATGGGCTTTACCGAGGCCGAAGCCGTCAAACTGTTTGCCAACACCTACCTGGCCCTGCGCGTCAGCTTCTTCAACGAGCTCGACACCTATGCCGAGATGAAGGGGCTTGACACCCGTCAGATCATTGACGGCGTGTGCCTCGATCCCCGTATCGGCTCGCACTACAATAACCCCTCGTTCGGCTACGGCGGCTACTGCCTGCCCAAAGACACCAAGCAGCTGCTGGCCAACTACAAAGACGTGCCGGAGAACCTGATCGAAGCCATCGTCCAGAGCAACCGCACCCGCAAAGACTACATCGCCGGCCGCGTGCTGCAGATGGCTGGATATTACGGCTACGACGAAAACACGGCTTACGACAGCAGCAAAGAAAAAGACATCACCATCGGCGTGTTCCGTCTGACCATGAAATCCAACAGCGACAACTTCCGCCAAAGCAGCATCCAGGGCGTGATGAAGCGCATCAAGGCCAAAGGCGCCAAAGTCATCGTGTATGAACCCACGCTGAAAGACGGCGACACCTTCTTCGGCAGCCGCGTCGTGAACGACCTGAGCCAGTTTAAAAAGATGAGCAATGCGATAATTGCGAACAGATATGACAAAGTTCTTGATGATGTGAAACAAAAAGTTTATACAAGAGATGTTTTTGAAAGAGACTAGGCCTTTTACACAGAAAAGCCCTTCATTGCGTGTGAATAGAGAAAACACGCAATGAAGGGCATATATTTTAACCACGCTTCGATTTTTTATTAAAAACCATAAACTTTCCTAAAATATAATTTAAGATGATAACAATAACCTGCAACACGTATTTAGATATAATTTTGTCAGCACCCACAACATCGACACAGATAATCAGTCCGACGTAATCAACAATACCGGTGAAACTCCGTGCAGCGATATAACGAATAAGCTCACGACCAAGCTCCATCCAAGACTCACAATGTGACTGAAACACGAGTTGCTTGTTTGCCCAATAGGCACACGATTTGCATGTTATCAACGCAATAAGATTGGCGATTTTGTAATCAATGCTGAACCACAGCAGTATATGGTATACGCCGAGATTGACAACTGTTGTTGCAACTCCCGTAAAACCGTAGAGTACGATTTCGCGCAAATTCGTCTTTTGTTTGAGAGTAGAAATCATTATCATTATAGGCTATAAACTCACGTGCTAGTCAATGGTGTAGCTGCTGCGTATTTCCATTTTGCGGACACGATATTGCACGTCTTCAAGTAGCTTTCTGTTTGCTGCTACGATATCTCCAAGCAGCCCGACCACGATGATTTGAGCGCCAAGCAGAATAAGAATTGCTGTGAGGATCAACGACTGGACATGACCAGCTCCCGCTCCGGCAAAAAGATAAACAAGGTAGCGTATCCCAAGCAGGATTCCGAGCGCCACAAATGCACCGCCTAACATTCCAAAAAATTTGAGGGGGCTGTACATGATAAAGGATCGAATAATGACGGAGGCAGAGCGCTTCATGTATCTCCACATGCTGCTGAAAAGGCGGGATGGGCGTGTAACCAGATTTGTCCGAATTGGGACTGAAGTCATGGCGATCTTGCTGTGCCCTGCCTGAATAATTGTTTCTAAGGTGTAAGTGTATTCATTTGTCACATTTAAACGCAGGGCAGCTTCACGTGAGTAAGCACGAAAGCCGCTAGGTGCATCGGGGATATCTGTTCCAGAGGCAATACGAACCACCCAGCTTCCAAGGTGTTGAAATTTCTTCTTCTTCCAGGAGAACGATTCAGTTTGATCAATCGGACGTTCGCCGATAACAATATCTGCCTTGCCATCAAGAATGGGGCGCACCAGCTTTTCAATATCGGCACCGCAGTATTGATTGTCCGCATCAGTGTTTACAATGACGTCGGCACCTAAATGCAGTGCAGCGTCAAGCCCGGCTATAAATCCATGCGCCAGCCCCTTGTTGCGCTTAAAATTGACGATGTGCTGAACACCTAGCTTCCTTGCGACGTCAACTGTATTATCCTGACTGCCATCGTTGATGATGAGGTACTCAAGTGTATCGACACCTTGTATTTTTTTAGGTAAATCCGATATTGTTGCTGCCAAAGTAGCAGATTCGTTGTAACAGGGGATTTGGATGATGAGTTTCAATTTGACTCCTCCGATCTTGCTATCTTAAGAAATAACACGCTCGTTATTTGCAAAGAGCGCAATAAGAAGGTTAGGAAATGCCGCTATTATCGGTAGGAAATAACGGACGCTACCGTTTACAGGTGAAGCTATACATGTCAGAAAAAGCATTATGAAAGGGATAAGTATGACCTGTTGTAACCAATATTTTTTGTAGATGAAGTAGATAAATATTATAATTATGCTCCAAATGTAAAACGGGAGTTGGTGGACCAGGGATATAATTGGAAGTCTTGATATAATATGGTGATAGTTTTTCAATATACTTCTGGTTGAAGCTGGGAAAAAATAGCGTACTCTTATCTTAAAGCGTTCAAATCTTGGGTAATTCAAATTTGTATAAATTTGCGGGCGAGCTTTTATCTCTGATGTGAATGCATAATAACCATAAGAGATAGCAAAAAAAGCTTCGAGATGATTCCTTGGATGTCGTTTAAAAAGATCATACCACACCTTTAAGCAATCTTTTAATAATGAAGGATTACGTTTAATGAGGTTTGTTTTTACAGTGTTTTTTACAGGTAGAGAAGCATTAGGATTATATAAAGTAGAAAGCTTGTTGTAGTTTAAGAATGTGTTGATAATGTTCTTTTCTTTTTTTGATATGTCAGCCCCATAATCTCTTGCATATCTTGCTAATTGCTGTAAAGGTATGCTTAAAGCTTCGGTAGTACTGCCCCTTTTTATGTGCATAATGTCGTATATGAAAAAACGACTAAAACAATAAGCGGCAATCACTGCGATGCAGCCAATAATTATTTTCTTGCGTATAGCTTGATCATACTTCAAAAAAGGCAATAGAAACAATATTGGAAAAACTGCGTACTTCGCATTGTGACGTGTAAAACAGACAATAAGTGCGAGGGCAAAAAAACATGTAATCTCGGTGGTATTACGTTTATGCAACAAGATTTGCGTGGTTTCAAGAACGAAAAGAGCGAACAGCGAACTAAAAAGTGTATCTTTCACCAGTGTTTGCGCCCATCCACCAAAATATGTCACAAAGGAGTAATATGAGATGGTAATCCAAAACAATACACGCGATTTAGTTAATTTTAATACAACCATTGAAATATGCGCATAGATAAGCGCACTGATAACACTTTGAAATAGGATAAAGAGAAAAATGCCATTGTTATCCCCCGCAAAGCTTCTACCGATTTTGAAGATATTACCCATGATCCATGTAATAAAGATTGGATGATGATCAGTAAGTTTATAGTAGCCAAGTATTTGTAAGACAGATCTGATACCGTCATTTTGAGTAGAGCCAGGATAGAAAATGATAAGCCAAGGTAACCATGCTAATAGTATAAATGTAAATGAAAAAATACATGAGTATGGAAAGTGACCCAACTTAATATGTTGTAGAATGTGATTGTTGTTAATGTGGTTGAAAATGTAAAAAGAACATAATCCGATGTAGTAAAAAAGAATCGTGTAACCCGAAACGCATAAAAAGGCTATGTAATGCTGTAACTTGTTACATAGCATGAAATCAAGTGAATCTGAAGCATTCATACTCAGCCCTATTACTTGAAGTAACCCAAACATAACTGCGAAAAATAGAAGCAATACACGCACATACATTTTGACGATATTGCGGGTCAGTGTGTTGATTTTCCAGTAAACAAGTGTAATGGCTATAATAATAAGCAAATAAAAAGGTATACTAGCGTTGTTCAAGAATTGAAATAAGATGTCTGAATTTATTATCTTATAAATTGGCTGATCGGAATCTATCGGAAGCACTTGAATCTTAGTAAAAAGCGCCATAGTTGTAAGGCTGCTAAGCATTAATGATTTAGCTGATCGAGTCAATAAATCGGCTCTTTCAAGTGTCATGTCATATACCTCCATCTTGATGCGTTTGTTGCAAAGTATCACTCTGTGAACTTCAAAAGTCCTTAGAAAAACACGTTTTGTTTTAATTCATAGATTTTTTATTTTAATGAAGGTGGATCTAATTTTTTTGCTAAAATAAGGTCTGTGTGTATGTTCCTTTAGTTAAAATAGAAAACTAAAAAGTTTTTTTAGAGGTGCTCGTATTTATTTACTATTGAGAAACTCCTGATACCTGTCGCAAACGTTTTCGATGTCATCTGTATATTCCACCTGCAGGCCCTTATCGAGCCATAAAACCTTGTTGCACAATGAACGAATCTCAGTTAAAGAATGTGAAACAAGTATTGTTATCGCCCCGTGCTGTATAATCTCGCGCATTTTTGCAGCGCTCTTTTTTTTAAATCCCCCGTCTCCAACTGAAAGCACTTCATCTAATATCAGGATATCGGGGTGAACGAGCGAAGCGATGGAGAAGGCAAGTCGTGATTTCATTCCAGATGATAATTGCCTGAACGGACGATTTTCGAAGCGCTCCAATTCTGCAAAACTGATGATTTCTTTGTATTTTTCGTTCATAAACTGGCGTGTGTAGCCTAGCATGGCTCCGCGGAGATAGGTATTTTCTTTGACAGTAAGATCGCCATCAAAGCCACTGCCCAGTTCTAGTAGTGCGGCGACGCTGCCTTTCCTGATGATTTGCCCTTCGGTGGGCTTCATTATGCCGGCGATCGCTTTCAGCAGTGTCGATTTACCGGCACCGTTTGTGCCGATGATGCCAAGCATATCACCTTGTTTTAGCGAAAAAGTGATGTGCCTGTCAGCCCAAAACTTTTTAACGACATAATTGCCTTTGAGCTTTCGCAAAACGTATTCTTTAAGTCCGATATTTTTGAAGTCGCCAACTTTGTAACGGATTGAAACGTCTTTTACTTCAAGGACATTCATAGAATCACCTGTTGTTAAACGTAGTAAAGGAACTCGGTATTGTATCGTTTGTATATCCAGCAGCCTATAAGAAGAACGACTACAACGTCAAACAGCATCAAAAGATGAAACTCGACTGTTGGAATCGTAGCGTCAATTACGATCTTGCGGAAATAGCGAATGAAAAGATAGACAGGGTTGGCGAGAAAAAGATTTTTTGCCAGTTTGGGGTATTTATCAATGCGGTAAAAGATAGCAGACAAATACATCAATAAACGCACAAATATTGACCAGAGGTACTGCATATCCCTAAAAAAAACGAACAATGCAGACAGAATGAGTCCAACCCCGATATTGAATAGAAGCAGCATGATAATGGGGTAGGGGAGCAGGATAAACTTCCACGTAAAGGTGATATTGTCAAGTATGCAGAAGATGAAAAACACTATGAGCGTAAGACCAAAATTGATTAATGTTTGGACGTTTTTAGAGAAAAGAAAAAGGTATTTGGGGACGTTTATCTTGGTAAAAATGCCCGAATTGCCGATCAAGGAATACATTCCCTGGGATGTTGCGTTGCTGAAGTAGGAGAAAACCAGTGTACCGCAGAAAAGATACGTGGTGTAATGATCCATGCCCCGTCCGAAGAATCGAGTGAATACAAGGCGCATGACGAGGAGTTCCAGCAATGGCGAGAGCACGCTCCATGCCATTCCTAGAATAGTTCCTTTGTATTTTTTCTTGAAATCACGCTTTACCAGCTCTTCAAAGAGGAACTGGTATTTTTTGTACTTCTTGAACATAGTGACACCTCAATTTGATGGGAATTTTTTTTGATGTCTGTAAGTGTTATATTGCCAAATCTGAAGTGAAAAATAATTAGTTGGAAACTTTATAGTGAAACTGCCGGTGGCTTTTTGTCTTCAAAAATCGTAGATTTGGCTGTATCATAAAGACATAACATAGTTCCTCGTTTGTATCTAAGGGGGAGGGAGGCTATTCATGTTTGCTGATTTGCTGAAGGTGTATTTTTGTGTAATAGCAATACGCATTATAAAGGCCGAAGGAGGGGCTTCATGAGCCATTAGTCTGCATTTTATCGTATGCTAACTTGAAAATAATGATTATCCTAGGAATGGAGATGGTATTACAATGACTAAGTTATTAGAGAAACTGTGTTTGCTTCGTTGGAATGATTTTATTCATATATTTAAATTTTTGGCTGCACTGATACCGTCTTTTTGTTTGCGGGCAAAACATCCAGATTTGTGGCTCATTTGTGATTATGAGATGGAAGCACGCGATAATCCTTATTGGTTATTTAAATATATTAGGCAGAACCATCCCCAACAGGAAATTGTTTATGCAATCAATAAAAAATCAGCGGATTACCCTCAGGTAGCAGCCCTGGGCCCTACGGTACAGTATGGTAGTTTAAAACATTGGATATATTATCTTGCAGCCAGTAAAAATATAAGCTCACAAAAAGGGGGAAAGCCTAACGCTGCTGTTTGTTATGCGCTTGAAGTATCTGGATTGCTAAAAAATACACGTGTCTTTCTGCAACATGGAATCATTAAAGATGATTTGCCCTATCTTTATTACAAAGATACAAAGATGCGGCTTTTTGTGTGTTCGGTGCCTCGTGAATATGAGTATGTCAAGAACAACTTCGGTTATCCGCCAGGATATGTGAAAATGCTGGGGCTCTGTCGTTATGACAATCTGTTTCCTGTGAATGGAGAAAATTATTTACTCCTGATGCCTACATGGCGAAAATGGATTGCACATACAGTATTGGGTTCAAAGGAAAGTGGAAAGGGCTTTGCAGAAACGCATTTTGCAATAGCCTGGAATAATCTGTTAAATTCTCCTTCACTGCATACTTTTTTGGAACAACAGAAAATGAAATTTGTTTTCTACCTCCACCGCAATATGCAGAAGTTTGCTCCCTATTTTAAGATAGATACACGTTTAGGTACTGTCGGCACTTGGCCGGATTTTGACTGTCAGCAACTGCTTAAAGGGGCAAAGTGCTTAGTGACAGACTACTCAAGTGTAGCTATGGATTTTGCCTATATGTACAAGCCGGTAATTTATTATCAGTTTGATTACGAAGAATTTCGGCAAGAGCACTTAGGGGAGGGATATTATGACTACCATAAAGATGGTTTTGGTCCTGTATGTTTAACAGAAGAGGATGTGCTTAGGCAAGTTGCAATTACTAGTGTGAACAATTATAGTATGGCTGACAAATACAAACAACGTGTTGATGATTTTTTCTGTTTTTGGGATCGTCAGAATTGCAAGCGGAATTATGAGGCGATAAAAGCACTTAACACTTAAATAGTGTAAAATCATACATATTTCACTATCCCTGCCAACGAGTAAGCGCACATCAACTGTGCGCTGCGCATGAACGGAAAACGGAGGAATTTGCGGTAGATCTCCCACACGCCCTTGATCGAACGCCATTTGTTGGCATTGCGTGAGTGCGGCATCAGCAGCACATCGACAAGGGGCTCGGTCGAAGCCCACGCGGTGCATCCTTGCAGGCAGCGCAGCCAGCAGAGGTAGTCTTCGTGGATCACGCCCTTCTGCATAGGGTTGTCCCGCGCCAGCTTGGTCTTCAGCATAACGGTTGAGCAGCCGATCAGGTTTTTTTTGATAAGAGCGTGATAGGTGATTTTTTCCGGCACACGCGAAACGTTGCGCAGTGTCCGGTCGGGGTAGTTGATCATATTATAGGCACTGCATACGAAATCGGCATTTCGCTCTTCCGCCAGGGTCAAGTGCTTTTCCAACTTGTCTGGATGATAGACGTCGTCGCTGTCCAAAAAAGCCACCCAGGGAGTAAATGCCGCTTCCACGCCGCGATTGCGGGCAGCCGCTACGCCCTGGTTGTATTCGTTGATCTGGATGCGGAAGCGGCGGTCGCGTTCGGCATAAGTATGAGCGATCTGATAGGTCGCTTCATTCCCTGCCGATCCGTCGATAACGATCTGGGCCAGCCACAGCGGACACGTTTGTGCCAGCAGGCTGTCAAGCGTTAGTGCGATCGTCTTTTCAGCATGAGACGCGGGAATAACAATGGTACATAATGGTAAGCTCATGCTGAAAAACACCTCCTCCATGGTATAATTTTGACACAATTTTATCATAACAATAAAAGACTGCAGGAGAAATGCAACTAGTCTTATTATACACGAAAATACGCTTTAGCGCGCTTTTAATGCGGCGTGTTGTTAATTTTATCACATCGTGGATAAACGAAAACGCCCAAGCTCAGTTTGCAAGAGCTTGGGCGTTTATGATAGATTATGACAAAATATAATAGCTACACATTAAAAACGAGTTATCTCTCAGCTCCAGCTCTTTTCGCTATCGTGTCGGTCAGCGCCGTGCTGATCGCATGGTCGTCTCTGACTTTTATCTTCATAGTACATTTTGTTCCTTTTCAGGTACCGCGAAAGGTACCGTAGAAAATGATTTTTGGCAAAATATGACATGCTATGGGCAAATAAATAAAGCGCCCAACCTCAGTTTGCAAAGGAGGGCGCTATTGATACATTATAGACGCACATATGATACATTATGATTAAAATAAACTGGCTACCCCGCCTGGATTCGAACCAGGATCAAGGGAACCAAAATCCCTTGTGCTGCCGTTGCACCACGGGGTAAGCTGAAATTGATAAATTGGCGCGCTCGGCGGGAACGTAACAGGCTTTATAAAAGTCACCGCTGCTCGTTTCGCGCGGAGCCGGGGTACTGCTAGAGGTACTATGTACCCCTTTTTGCTGCTTTCTTCTTGGCGTAAATTATAGGTTATATTCCTCGCTGTGTCAATTATCAGCAAGTTTTACAGCGGCCGTGCCCTTGGCCGGCCTTGGTGCACGTCGGGCAAAGGCACGGCCGCATATCTGAACTCATCGCGCTCCTGCTGTTGAATTGAATGGAATTTACCACTCTTCGAGGTTCTGTCTTCGTCGCTCGTCGTTAAGAGATTGGGTGAGTGCTTTATGATTCACATATACGACACAATATCCATTGAACGGAACGAGTTTGATTTGGACTTTGCTTTCATCCCAAATGTTGATGCCTGGGGGAAATGGCGTGGTCAAATGGAACGAGGGTTCTGCAAATGTCTGACAAAGCTGTGCAAAGACGGCCTCAGTATTTCTGTAAGCTGCCTGGACGCTCAGCAGTTTGTTTCGATAGAACCAGAACGAGGGAAGCTCGCCTAAATAATAATTCATCCCTATATCTAGAATATTTATGTTATCAGCTTGAAGAACATATTCAGTTGGCTCGTATTTTTGCGCAATATTATCTGATTTTTTCAGCTTCAGTTTTTTCGTTGCCTTTGGAGACTGCCCCCAGCCGAGATCGGCAAAACCTCTGTTAATCTTGGCGATCATCATTGGTGCTCTGGAATATCCGGGGTTAGAATCCTTATAAACAGTGACTTTTGATTGGGTATTGAGGTTTCTGTCGCTTGTTATCATTATGAGCGACGTAATGCTCGCTATGATGAATATAAGGAAAAGAAATGCTTTTCCTGCTGAACCTGAACCTTCTGTTTCTTTTTTCACAGTTGTCCCTCCTGTGTCCACGTATAAACGATCTTGCCGATCACGGTGAAGCCGCCGGATTTTGCGAATTCAGCCGAAATATTGAACTCTCCGTCGTCGTTTTCGATGATGTATCCCGCGTCTGGAGGAATCTTGCGCACGCGCTGAACGGATGTACGGCCATTGTAAGAGATCAAGTAAAACTTGCATTCTTCGTCCACTTCGCTGACTGGAGTGAATACGGCGGTCAGAACTTTTTGCAATCCGAAGCGTCCGAGGTTGAACGATTCGTTCTGAACAATCGCAAATGGCGGATTCTCGGCGTCGCTATCTGCAAAGTTTTCTTTATCTGTGATTACAAGTCCGACATGAACGGCGCCGGACAATCCATATTTGACGACATCGGAGTAGTTGTACTTTTTCAGGCTGATATAAACGTCGCCGGGACTCTGCGGGAAAAGTTCCTGCGGCAACTTCCTCCCCGTCGTTACGCTCTGATTGATCGTGCCGCTGTTGTGGCTGTTGTCGGAGTTAAATTGAACATTGACATTGTCGCCCTCGTTGGTCGTCTGACTGACGGGGGCGCTTTTTTGTTCTTGCGGCGACATGAGTGCGTCTACGGAGACGTTGAGGGCGCGAGCAATACTAGCCAACACTGGAATAGATGGTTGAGTCCGTCCAACTTCCAAGTCGTGAAGGTAGCCGACGCTGATATTGATTTCTTTTGCTAAGGAAACTCCTGTTTTTTTTTGTGCCTGTCTCATGAGCCTGATATTGGTACCAAGAATATTGCTTTGCTCCATTTCTATCCCTCCTATGAAGATTTTACGTCAATAGCGAAAAAACAAAAACACGGCTTAAAACGAAATTTTACGCTTGACACGAAATATTTGCTATGATAGTATTCGTGTAGAACGAAATTATTAAGGTGAGGTGCAGTCAATGTGCTGGCATGAAATCAGAAATATTCTGATTAATGCGCGAGTATCACAAAAAATGAGCTTAACAACTCTAGCTCGCATTACTCAGACAAGCCCAGGTTACATACATGACATAGAAATAGGCAGAGCTACTCCTAGCTTAGACATGCTTAATCGTATTGCTAACGCGCTGAACGTAAAAATTTATGCAGAATCAGCAAGTGAAGAGTAAGGCAACCTCAGCACCAAATCAGAACCAAAAAATCTTTAACAGGGGGTAACAGAAATGTCACAGAACGAGTATGCAGATGTTGCGGCGCAGGTGACGCAGTACAGAGAGCTTACAGCTCAGATCGAGGCGCTGACGAAAGCGCGAGATGAGGTCAAAGATCAGATTATCACCATTATGGACGCCAACCGCTTAGAGGTGTACACGGGCGAGAATTTTACGATCCGCTACAAACCCTACGAGCGCACCACCTTCGACAGCAAAGCGTTCGCCAAGGCCTATCCGGCACTGTACAACGAGTTCACTAAAACAAGCGTTTTTACTCGATTCACCGTTGTGTAAGTCTTGCGTAAAACAGATGTAAGTCAGGCCGAAACGGGCGACATGTTCCGCCCGTCTTGCAGTGAGGCTGCAACTGATGAGGCCAAAGGGGTGATTTGTTTTGACATTAGGTAAGGAGATCAGTGCACGCAGAAAGAGTCTAGGACTCACTCAGGCACAGCTGGCTGAGAAATCGGGTTTTAGCCGTGTTCGAATCTCAGCATGGGAGCACGGCGAAACGTCCGGTATTGGAGCCCGCAGCATTGCCAAGCTGGAACAGGCGTTGCAAGTTGAGCCGGGCGAGCTGTTCCTGATCTATCGCGCGGCGAACGAATAGAGGGAGGGGGCGAAGCTCATTGACGGCGCTTGAAGCATTGGAGGGCATGAGTTTTGAAGATTTTCTCGACGCCCTGACGAAGCGCATGAATCAAAAGGTTCTGCTTGGGTACAAGGAAGTCACAGAACTCACGGGGCTTTCGGCTCCAACGATCCGTAAACTCTTCAAAGCGGGCAAATTTCCGAAGCCATTCATAGGGACAGGCGCGCAAGGGTCCGATGTGCGCTTTTTACGTTCTGACATCGTAAACATAAGAAAGGTATAGCGATGGACTTTCCGAAAAGATACCGCGAACCTGGCAACAAAAACCCCATCTATGTCGGTATCTACACAGAGCCCTACGGCAAGTCGGCTACAAAATCATGCGGCGCAGCTCAAAAACCGTCTCGGCGCCGTACAACGGCATGGACGGCGACAACGAGATCCGCAACATGACCTGGTATCGCGAACATGACGCGCAAAGCTATCTCGATTCCTTGGCAAAAAGAAGAAATTGGAGGTCTGTATGATGTCTGACCTGCTGACGATTATCTGCGTGGTTGAGTTCTTCTTATTCCTGTATCTGGTGACAATGGCGCTGCGTATCTACTCGACAGAGTACAAGGCGCGGCGTGAGTGGCGTAAAGATGGACGGCGAGACTAGGCAAGCGCGAGGCGACAGCTTCGGCAAACGTATCAAGCTGGCCATCGATATCGACAATGCCCTGTCGGAATTGGGTATTTCAAATCCTGAATTTGCCAAAATGATCGGCTGCAATGCTTCTTCCGTTGCTTCGTGGAAAGAACTTGGGCCTACACCCTCATCGAAGTTTTTCAGCCGCATCATGGACGAATTGGGCCTTGACCCGGAAGATTACGGCTTTGACATGCGGCGCAAACCTTCAGAAATCGGCAAGATCATCGCCGCTGCGCGTTATGAAAAAGGATTAACGCTGCAACAGCTGGCAGATCAGTGCGGCACTCACATAGACACACTGCTGAAGATCGAAAAAGGGGTAAGACGCCCGGCGCCGCGAACGCTCAAGGCCGTCTGTCGCGTGCTGGGCATTGATGAAGAAGAAATGCTCATCAAGCGAGAAGAGATGCCCTGCAACAAAAAAGAAAGAGCCGCCGCGCTGGCAGGCACGACGACTCGTAGAACAAAGTGAGGACTGGGGAGCCCTCGTTTTGATTATAGCACGAGAAAGAGGTGAAACGCATGAGCACAGAGAACACGCTGAAAAGGTCGATCGTGGATTTGGCTCAGGGCGCGATCAAAGAGCGCATTGATGTGGAGATGGGCAAGATCATTGCCAACATCATGAACGAGAACACGAAGCCTGACGCCAAGCGAAAGCTCACGCTGACATTGGAATTTTTACCTGATGAAGACCGATACAGCGTCGGCGTCAAGGCGGTCGTCAAATCGCAGCTGGCGCCGCTGAAATCGGTCGCAACGTCGCTGAGATTGGGTGGAACGGCAGAGTCCCCAATGGCCGTCGAAGCAAAAGCCGATCTTCCGGGGCAGGGAAGTCTGTTTGAAGAGAACCGGCTTATTGAGCTGAATGTTGTCAACAGCTGAAAGGAGAACATGAAAAAATGATTGCAGAAGCCATCAAGACGTTGCTGAACGTCGCCAAGCCTGAGGTCAAGGAAATCAACGGCGAAAGCTATCTCGTTAGTTATCGCGGATGTGAAAGGATCGCCCCGGTTGACTACGAGCCACGTTCTGCAAAATTGCACAGTCTTGACGCCGTTGTGAAGCTTGTAGAACAGGATAGTGTAGAACTCCCTGCGCCGCTGTTTGTGCATGTGATTGCGCACGATCGCGTTCTGGTCTACAGCGACTTTGCGTGCACAGTAGCGGATAGAAAGATCCATCACAATCCTTATGAGCGCTTTCAGCTCTGCGAAGCAGTCTGTGATGACATTTCGCCGTTCACGGATCGAACGATGAATTACGACGAAGCGATGGTTGCTCTGCGCAGCATGTTCATTCAGAACGAAGGAACAGAGTATTTACTTGACCTGCTCTCATCGATCACCGAAGACGCCAGTGCCAAGAGCGAAGACAACGGACTGTCGCAGACAGTCACAGTCAAAAAGGGCATCAGCCTGGTCGGGCGCGTAGAGGTCAAGCCGCGAGTGCCGCTGAAGCCGTTCCGGACATTCCTTGAGGTTGAACAGCCTGCAAGCGAGTTCCTCCTGAGAATCCTGCCCGAAAAAAACATCCATCTGCGGGAAGCTGACGGCGGTGTGTGGAAGCTGGCTGCCAGAAGAAATGTTGCAGCGTATTTCGATACGGAACTAAAACATCTCATCGATGCCGAACAGGTTATCGTCATGATCTAGGCTGGCAGGGGGGGACTCCATATGTCTGCAAAACAGGCGTCGGAAGGCGGGGTAAAGCAAAATTTGACGATCAGGTTTTCAGCTGAAGAAATCGCATGGCTGAACGAGATTGCCGAAAAGGAGTATCGCCCTGTCGCCAGCATGGTGCGCTACATCGTGGCTCAGTACAGAAACGATCTGGAGGCTGAAGCTAAAAAGGTACGTCAGAATCAGACTGTGCAGACTTCTGAAGATGCTGATCTTCGCGCCAACGACGAAGTTCCTCCGTAGTCATAAGCTTGCCCTCGTCGTGGACGTAAGTCAGTTGGTTTTGAGCGAGATATTCATCGAGCCCTTGTGAAAGAAAGTAGAGCATTTGATTCGCAAGAGGACGCATTTCACGGTCTGCGACCAGTTGGAGCTTTTCACGCATTTCATCGTCAATACGTACTGTCATGTTCTTTTTTGCCATTAAATCGCCTGCTTTCTTGTTTTTGCTTTCCTAGGATTATAACACTCTCAGGGGGAAGCACTAAAACGCAATGCGTTTAATGTTGACAGAATGCGTTTTTAGGTTTAAGATAATCGCAATTAAACGCAATGCGAATAATTGCGTTATAAATGAAAGGCGGTGAAAAGCATGAAATTAACCATCGTTTGCAATGTAGCACTGTCGCTGTTCCTTGTCTGCTGCCTGGGCGAGGGGCGCGCGGTCGAAGGCTGGGGGCTGGCGTATGCGGCAATGCTGTCGTACTTGTCCATCATGGGACTGTATTGGCATTACATGCACGAAGAAAAGAGGTGCAACGAATGATCGTTCTTGAACATGTTCATGTTTCGTGGCGGCAGATGATGGCGCGAAAACTGCGCCGGGCGTGGCACAGGTTTTGCGATGCATATTGCAGATAAAAAAGAAGCCGTTCAGGCTGCGGCATCAGTCTGAACGGCAAGGGGTAACGAAACGGTATGCACCAAATCGTTGCCCCTGATTATATCACATTCAGGGAGGTAAAAGAAATGATGTCTGTATCAACGCAGATCAGATGCTTCTGCGACGAATGCGAGTATTGCGAGACATACTGTGGTTATGACGATGCGTACGGCGCGAGAGTGTGTGTCTCTGAGTCTGATTGCGAAGCGGGCGGTGATCCTGAAGACCTCGGCTGCCCGCGCCGTGAAGAATATCTCGAACTGCTCGAAGAACAGGAACATGAGGAGGCGGCTGAATATGCGCAAACTGCCGACTGATAAAAAACAACTCGCTCTTGACGTTGTCGCCAAAATGCTTGAAGAGTTTGCAGATTCTCCCATTTCGAACGGCGAAAAGATCATCGCTTTCGATCTGACCGTTTACGTGGCAGACAAGTCGAGCATTCAGCAGCGCGGCATGACCTTGGGAGCTTTTGACGTGGCTGACGCGAGGTTCAGGCTTGCAGAGATTCGTCGCGAGTACGAAAAAAGAATGCTCAAAATGGAGGTCGAAGCAGAATGCCCAGACGACTGACATCTACCATCGGGCTTTCGCGCGAAGAATGGCTTGAAAGGCGTTCCGCAGGCCTTGGCGGCAGCGATGCTGCCAAGGTCTTTGGATTGCTCCCGTATCCTGACTCAACGCCTTATGCGCTCTGGCTCAAAAAGACAGGTCAGCTTCCTCCTGAAGAAGAAAGCAGCGAGGCAGCGCACTTCGGGACGGTGCTCGAAAGCGTCGTTGCCTCCGAATTCATGGAGAGATCGAAAGAGTTGTACGGCTCTGAAATGAAGCTCCGCCGAGCGAATTACATCTTTCAGCATGAAAAATATCCTTGGATGATCGCCGACGTTGATCGCATGGTTGTGGGCCAGCCTGATGCAGGCTTTGAAGCGAAAACAGCGAACGCGTTTCTGGCCGACGAGTGGAAAGACGATAAAGTCCCCGATGCGTACTACGTCCAATGTCAGCACTACATGGCCGTCATGAATTGGAACGTCGTCTATATCGCGTGTCTGATCGGCGGTCAAACGTTCGTCACGAAGCCGGTCATGAGAAGCGATGAGTTCATCAAGGCGATGATCGAGCGTGAGGGCGAGTTCTGGAATGAAAACGTCGTCAAGGGGATCGCGCCTCCGATGATCGCTGCCGATGATCCGACGTTGTATCACCCTGACCAGACGAATGAGACATGGGCTCCGGCGACAGAACATGCGCGAGAGATGGCGAAATCGCTCGATTCGGTCCGGCGCTCTATTCGCGCTCTCAAATCACAGGAAGAAGAACTCAAAAACAACCTCGCGATGATGTGCGGTGACCGTATCGGCATCGAGGGCATCTGCACATGGAAGCAGAACAAAGCGAGCATGAAGACCGACTGGCAGGGGCTGGCGATTGAATTGGGAGCAAGCACAGACCAGATCGAAAAGTATACGACCGAAAAGCCCGGTGCACGGGTCTTGAAAGTCATCCTGAAAGGAGTTGCATAGAGATGGCAAGCGCAAGCGGCGAAAACGAGGCCCTGCTCAAAGCGATCGCAGTAAAAGCGAACGCCGGTAAGGCTCTGAGTTCTAAGGAGATGAAGCAGTATGTCGGCTCGAACGAAATCATGTCCAACATCGCGGCACGGCTACCTGCACATCTGAAAGCGAACGCGGAGAAGTACAGCAAGCAGGTGTTGAGCCTGTTCACGTCCAATCCAGAATTACAGAAATGCCACCCGATGACGATCGTCAATTCGCTCGTGATCGCGTCTTCTTTGGGACTCGATCTGACGCCGCAGCTGGGCCAGGCGTACATCATCCCGTATAAGTCGAAGAAAAAGGTCAACGGCAAATGGGTCGAGGTGAATGAAGCTCAGTTCCAGCTTGGTTACAAAGGCGCGATCGACCTGATGTATCGTTCGGGACAGATTTCCGATATTTACGGCTATGAAGTCCGTGAGGGAGATCATTTCGTCTTCAAGAAGGGATTGAACCGCGTTCTTGAACATGAGGACAGTAATGATCCTGACCGTGAATTGCGACCTGTCACTCACGTTTACATGGTGATCCGGCTCAAAGACGGCGGCGCGATTTTCGATGTGTGGAGCTATGACAAGATCGTGAATCACGCGTTGCAATACAGCAAAGGCGCGGTCAAGAAGAACTACAGCACGGGCGAGGTCGTCTACGGACCTGACGGCCGGCCGCAGTTCAACGAAAAAAGCCCTTGGGCCACTGCATTCGTCTCAATGGCCAAAAAGTCGATCCTGATGAGCCTGAGAGCATCTGCGCCGCTTTCGGTGGAGTTGATGAACGCATTCGAGATCGAAAACCGCACGGTCAAAGACGAAGAGATTACGGTCGAGAAGGACACAATGCCGGCTGCGCTTGTCGATGAAAGACCGGCAGAGGCAGATACGGTCGATGTGGTAGAAGACGCGGAAGTAACGACTGACGCAGAAGTTGTTGAGCCGCCGGCAGAAGAATTCCCGCTGCCGCCAAGCGATGAAAACGGAGCTGTGTAGCGACAGTCGCCGTGAGCGACATAGGAGGCCGCCATGACACCCACACGAGAAGAAGTCGAAAACGACGCATTGGCGGCGATGAGGCAAGCGGGGCTTTGTCCGAAGCTCCCGCTTGTCATGGATGGGACGATGCAGAGATGCCCCGTCGAAGGACGCCCGCGAGGGAGAGACGGGGCATACTGCATCCATCTTGACAACTGGCCGGCAGGCTGGTTTCAGAATCATGTCGGCAATCAGCCGGTCGTGAACTGGAAATATCAGGGGAGACCTTTAAGCCCCGAAGAAAACGCACAATTTCGCAAAGAGGTCGAGGAAAACCGCAAAAAGCGCGAGGCAGAGCAAAAACAGGCGCAGAAAAAAGTCGCAGACTTTATCGAAAAGCTGACGCCCATGCTGAAGCCCGCAGCTCAAGATCATCCTTACCTCGTCAAAAAACAGGTACGCGCCTTAGGCGATATTGCCATGATCCCAAGCGATGATCTCGCGGACGCCTGGAAGCAGGTCATGGGCGACTCAATAGGCGTTGCCGGCAGCGTACAAGAACTGATCCTCCGTCTGCGAGACGAAAAAGGAAAAGCATGGACGATCGAGCGCATCATGCCAGACGGGACGAAACGTTTTCTGAGAAACGGCAAGAAGGGCGGCATGTGGTACACGATACCCGCAGCCAAAGGCGCGGAGAATTCCCCGCTTGTGATCGCAGAAGGCTACGCGACAGGGGCAAGTATCCACATGGCGACAGGTTTAGAAATCGCAGTCGCTCTCGATTGCGGCAATCTGGACATAGTAGCGGCGAAATGCCGTAAAAAATGGCCTGCGCGTGAAATCCTTTTCGGAGCCGATAACGACATCGGCACGGCAGGCAATCCAGGATTGACTCATGCGAGAAATGCGGCCCGCAAAGTCGGCGGGCGCGTTGTGCTTCCCGAGCCTGTAGGGCAGGGACTGAGCACCGACTGGAACGATGTGCACGTTGAGAAGGGGCTTGAAGCAGTGCGGCGGGCGTATTTGGAGCCGCAAGTCCGTAATGCTCAGGCTCAGAGGGACCAAGATGATGATCCCGAGGTTGACAGCGAGAACTATCCGCCGCTGGAAGACGTTCCGGTCGATGCGGAGTTTGAAGCCGAACCTCCTCAACGGAGCGACCTGATCCCCGACGACATCATGATGCTTTCTGACGTGAGCAACGCCAGACTGCTGCTGAAACTGCACGGAGAGAATCTGCGTTACTGCCGCGAATGGCGTAACAACGGCTGGCTCGTATGGGACGGCAAGCGCTGGGCTGAAAATGCCGGCCACGAAGTCACTCAGCTGGCGATCGGCTCGATCGAGCTTTTGAAAGAAGCTCGAAACACGCTGCCTGACTCCGACGAAAAGAAAGAGCTGGACAAACACGTCAAGTACAGCACAAAGGCGAACAACATCCGATCGATGCTGGATCTTGCGCAGACGTTCCCTCAAGTGCAGATCGATGCGAAGACTCTGAACGCCCGTCCGTGGCTGCTGAACACGCCGACAGGAACACTCGATCTGAAGCGATTCGTTCTCTCGAAACACAAGCGCGAAGATTATCTCACCCGCATGATCGTCACGGAGTTTGACGTGAAAGCAGAGTGCCCGCAGTGGCTCGACTTCCTGAACACGGTCATGGATGGTGACGCTGAGATGATCGACTACTTGAAGCGTGCTGTCGGCTATTGCCTGACTGGCAGTACGGAAGAGCAGGTCATGTTCATCCTTTATGGCACCGGTCGAAACGGCAAATCGACCTTCTTGCAGGTGATCCGCGAACTGCTCGGTGACTATGCTAAACAGGCGAGCATGGATACGTTCATGGCAAAACGCATGGCCTCTAATAGTTCTGATGACCTGGCCAACTTGCGAGGTGCCCGCATGGTCGTAGCCTCAGAAAGCGAAGAAAACGCGCGTTTGTCAGAAGCGCTCGTCAAGCAGATCACCGGCGGCGGAGCGATCACAGCGCGGCGTCTCTATGAAAACCTCATGGAGTTCGTCCCTGAGTTCAAGCTGTGGCTCGATTCAAACCACAAACCGGTCATCCGCGGCACCGACTTCGGTATCTGGCGCAGAGTTCGTCTTATTCCGTTCACGGTGACGATCCCTGACGAAAAGGTGGACCCTGACCTTATGGATAAACTGCGGGCAGAGTTTCCGGGCATACTCAGATGGGCAGCCCAGGGCGCGAAAGAATGGCAGAAAGACGGACTTGGGCATCCAGCCGTTATGGAGCAGGCTACGCAGGACTACCGTGCCGAGATGGATACCGTCGGGCGCTTCCTTTCTGAATGCTGTCTGAGCGGCAGCTCGTCAGATTTCGAGATTTCGACGACTGATCTTTATAGGCTCTACGAAAAATGGGTCGAAGAGAACGGCGAGTTTACGAAACTAACGAAAAAACAGCTCGGGCAGAAATTATTGGAAAGAGGATATCAGTCCGGTCGAAATCACGGCGGTCGTTATTGGATGGGACTCATGGAAAAACCTGCTGATTATTACGATAGTCAAAACAACGAAGACGACAGGATTCCATTTTGAGCGTGACGTGTTTGACACATGTGACGCGAAAATACAAGACGGAATTTCAATTCGCCTTTACGGTGACGTGAGTGACGCGAGAATCAACACACTGTCTTAATAGCTTTCGTGACGTGAAGTGCCCTCCGTGACGTGAGCGTGACGTGAAAATTTTTTTCACGTCACGGGCACAAAGCTAGTAACAACAATGCTTTACGGAGAGCGTGACGTGTGTGACATGTACTTCTTAAAAAAACACTATACGCGCGAGAGAAAAGAGAACACAGGCACATGACACGCATATATATAAAAGATAGTGCGTTTTCACGTCACACGCGTCACAGGATAGCGATATTTCAGATTTTGCAAAGGGCGAGACCCGTGACGTGAAACGAAATCTCACGTCACGCTCACGTCACCACGCGTCACGGCCTTGGAAATACTGAATCCGTGAAAATATCAGCGAGGTACATGCATGAAATGCTTTGAAATAGTGGAGTTGATACGCCTCGGCAAGTTGAAGCTGACAGAGCACTCTATCGGTCCGGCCAGTGTTGCCAATGATTTACGTGATGACATTATACGTTATCGCACAATTCTAAAGGGGTTGGCGCGCGGCGAGCTAGACGGCTGCTCAGTCCGTTATGTGTGCGAGCGTAATCGGGACGGGGGCTTTCGTGGCTGTATCACTTGCGAACACTGGTTTTGTCCTTCTGTGACGCGGTATGTATGGGGCAATGGCCGGAGTGAAACAAGCAACTGCGGGATTTGTCTTTCGCGAAGTAAAATTCACGGTCTTGCAGGACAACAAGAGAAATTAAACCTTGAATGATAAGAAATTACAAAACAAAAATCGAAAGAGAAGGGAGGTATTGACCATGCAGACAATAAAACCTCGCCCGTATCAGATCGAGGCAGTGCAGGCGGTCGTTGATGCATTCCGTCGCGGAGTGACACGGCAGCTCTTGAGCCTGCCGACCGGCAGCGGGAAAACTGTGATTTTCTCAATGCTGGCGCGTCATGTCCAGCGAAAGACGCTCGTGATCGCGCACCGTGATGAACTGCTGGAACAGGCGTATCAGAAAATGCGGCACGTTTATCCCGAGGCCCGTCTGGGCGTCGTGAAGGGGAAAACGTCTGAGTTGTGGGCTGATGTGGTGATCTGCGGAGTGCAGACAGCGGCTCGGCGAATCGAAGCGCTGCGGCCATACACCTGGGGATTGCTCATTATCGACGAAGCTCATCATGCGGCGGCTGACAGCTATCGCAAGGTCGTTGACGGTCTCGGATTCTCGGATGATTCAAGCGGTCGGCTGATGGTTGGCGTGACTGCGACCGCGTATCGGGCAGACCGCAAGGGGCTGGGTGAGGTATTCCAGAAGATCACGTATGAGCGTTCGATCCTGGCGATGATCCGAGATGGGTATTTGTGTGATGCACGCGGGATTTCGGTGCAGACGAAGTTCGACATCAGCAACGTGCGAACGGAGCACGGTGATTTCAAGGTCAATGAGCTGGCTATGGCCATCGACCTGCCAGAACGAAATGAGCTCGTCGTGGACAGTTTCCGCGAGCAGGTGCCGAACGCGAGAGCGGTCTGTTTCTGTGCGAACGTCGCCCACGCGAAACACATGGCGGATACGTTCATCACAGCGGGCATTCCTGCGGCGCCGCTCTGGGGCGGTATGGGCATGGAAGCCAGAAAGCGAACGCTGAGAGCTTTTGCAGATGGCCGTTATCAGGTGCTGACGAACTGCGCTGTGCTTACAGAGGGATTCGACGAACCCTCGATCAGCGCTGTCATACTGGCGCGACCGACAAAAAGCCGATCGCTGTATGTGCAGATGGTGGGGCGTGGACTGCGACCGTACCCCGACAAAGACGAGTGTATCGTGCTCGATTTCGGCGACAACTGCGGACGGCATGATCTGTGCAATCTGGGCAGTCTGCTGTCGGGAGACGATGGACCGCTGCACAAAGCCAAGCCCGGCGAAACGGTAAAAGAGGCGGCTGAACGCATCGCCCGCGAAGAAGATGAAGCAGCACGGGGACAGATTGAGATCACAGATGTGTCGATGCACGTTGTCAGTCTGTTCGCGCAAGACCCGCACAACTGGATCCCTGTCGGCAAAGACTATGTACTCGAAGCGGGTGCTGCTCGTTTTGTCGCTGAGTACAAGGGTGAGGATGCTTATACCCTGAAGGTGATTCGCGGCCGGCGTGAGGATGTTATGCTGCCGAAACCGTCGCCTCTGTCTGTAGTGCTTTCAGCGGCCGAAAGCATGGTTACGAAGCTGCCGAATGCGTCGAAGATCGCCCGCAAGGATTCTGCATGGCGGTATGACCCGGCGACACCGGGGCAGAAGCGCCGCATGGACACGCTCAAAATCGAGTATGCCGAAAATGTCACAAGCGGTCAGGCGAGCTCTCTCATCACGCAGAAGGAAGTCGAGATCGAGCGCAAGAAGAAAGAGCCGGCAACGGATGCTCAGATCAGGTATATGAGAGCGCTCGGCATAGAAGTGCCTGAACACTGCACGAAAGCGATGGCCGGATATTTGATCGGGCGGCGCGGTGCTGGCGCAAGGAGGTCAGCATGAAAGAGCCAAGAACGGTAATCGGGATCGATCCTGGGCTCAAAGGTGCGTTTGCTGTCATACGCAGGCATGGCGACAAGCCGCCGTCACTTGTGCGAGTTGTTGATGCTCCGACGGTTGATAACGGGCGCGGGCTTGATCCTGTCGGCATGTCCGAACTTGTTTTTGAGTATGCGGAGCCTGACACGGCTTTTTATGTCGAGAAACAGCAGCCTTTCCACATTGACTCCCGCCAATCATGTTTTACGACGGGACAGCGATACGGGTACTGGCTTGCAGCTCTGATGATCGCGCGCGCGCAGTTTTGCTTAGTGCTGCCGCGAACGTGGCAGTCTAGATTCGGCATTTGGAACAGCTTTGCAAAGACCACAAAACAGGCATCGCTGACGTTGGCACGGAGTTATTTTCCCGGTGTTGACTTTGCAAACAAAGACGGCAGAAGTGACGCGGCGTTGATCGCTGTCTACGGCTGTCTGCAATGGCAGAAAGGAGAATGAACATGAAAATCGAGGCTAAAGCGAACAATGTTACGGTGACGATCGATCTGCCGACTGAAGAATTCACCGGCGACGAGACAAAAGCACTTGTAGATTGCTGCTCGGAACTGCTGAACAGGGTGTTTGAGATATTGAAAAATTGAAATGCCTTTTCCCGCCATAAAAAATAAGGGGCGGGGAAATGGGTAAAATGGCGAATTTATGGGCTACGATTAACGACAATAGGGCAAAATTGTTTATTAGGCACTGGATTATGTCTGAAACAAATAATGCCCCTTTTCGTTGATTTATGACGGTCGTTTGATAATAAAACTACGAGCTGGCAGGCTTGTTAGTTTTTAGGACAGGGTGAGGACTGGGGAGCCCTTTGCCCTGAATCGACAAGAAAGGGCAGTAAATGACACAAATTGAGCAATACAGGGATTTCGTGAAACGCAAAATTAAGATGGCAGAACTGAATGGGGTACCGTGCGAGAAGTCGGAAATCAATCCGATTCTGTTTCCGCATCAGCGTGACATTGTGCAATGGGCCGTGCAGGGCGGGCAGCGTGCGATCTTCGCGGCGTTCGGTTTGGGCAAAACGATGATGCAGATCGAAATCGCGCGGATTCTTCACGACAAGACGGGCGCACGCGCTTTGATCGTCTGCCCGCTCGGGGTGCGGCAGGAATTCATGCGCGACGGGAAAACGCTCGGCGTTCAGTTCGAATTCGTGCGCAAAACGGAAGAAGTTGAACAGTCGAAAGGCGCGTTCTTCCTGACGAACTATGAAAGCATCCGTGACGGCAAACTCGATCCGACGCTGTTTAATATCGTCAGCCTCGATGAAGCGTCAGTTCTGCGTTCATACGGGAGTAAGACATATCAGGAGTTTTTGCCGCTGTTCGATGGCTGTAAATACAAGTTCGTCGCTACGGCCACGCCTGCGCCGAACCGGTACAAAGAACTGATCCATTACGCCGGTTTTCTCGGCATCATGGATACCGGTCAGGCGCTCGCGCAACCGTTAAGCCAGCCGGTTTTAACGCCGGATGGTTGGCGTCAAATGGGAGAGATAAAACCGGGGTGTGAGGTCATTGCGGCCAATGGTAAGCCCACAAAAGTGCTTGCCATCAACCCGAGGGGAAAGGAAAAAGTCTATAAGGTGATATTCAGTGATGGAACAAGTACCAGATGTACCGCAGATCACCTTTGGCTGACGCAAACTCAATACGAGCGAAACAATGCAAAAAAGTTCTTAAAGCGAAATCCCGATGCCGACGATTCAAAGTATTGGACAGTGAAGAGTACTGCTGAAATTATGAAAACTCTGAAATGCGATTCAACAGGCTCGAATAATCACATGATCCCTATGGTGGAGCCGGTGCAGTTCTCTCCTAGAGAGATCAAGATTGACGCGTGGTTGATGGGGTACCTTCTTGGCAATGGATATTTACGAGAAACAAGCGTTTATTTCACAACGGGAGATGAATGGGCCGTAAGTGAAATTGAACGATTGATTTGGCCGCATGGGTTGTTTGTCTCTAAAAGCAAGCGTTTGCGCTATGACGGACAGCCTTGTTACGATTATTGGATTTCAGCCGGTCAGACTGGGAAAAAGGGACGCGGGCATGAATCGAACGCCATTTTGAAAGCCATGCGTGACTATGAGCTTATCGGCAAAAGAGCTTGGGAAAAGTCAATCCCCGATGACTACCTGTTTAATGACGTACAAGTCAGAATCGCATTATTGCAAGGACTTCTTGATTCTGACGGTTGTTGCAGCGAAGACGGGACTGTTCGATTCAGTTCATGTTCCAAGCAGTTGGCAGAGCAAGTGGAGTTTATCGCTCAGTCTCTTGGCGGCACGACGTACACGAAAGAATATGTCGGGCGAAAACCAAATGGTGAAACTGGAAGACTGCAATACAGAGTAACACTGAGACTTCCGAATCAAATCATGCCGTTCAGAATGCCAAGAAAGGCGAAACGTGTAATCGAACGCGTTAAATATCCGCCGAAACGCTACATTGTCGCGGTCACACCTGATGGCGAAGAGGATGTTCAGTGCATTTATGTCGATGACGCGAAACATCTGTACGTCACAGATTCGTTCATCTTGACGCACAATACACGATTTTTCCAGCGTGACAGTCAGAAGGCGAACAACCTCACGCTCTATCCGCACAAAGAGGCTGAATTCTGGCTGTGGATGCACTCATGGGCGATCTTCTTGCAGATGCCGTCTGAGCTTGGGTACAGCGACGAAGGATACGCTCTGCCGCCTCTGAACGTGATCTATCACGAAGTTGGCCGTGGCGGCGATGTGATGACCGACAAGACAGGACAGAACCTTCTGTTTGCGGAGGCAACGCTGTCGCTGAAAGATGCAGCTCATGAAAAACGCGTCAGTCTCGACAGCCGCATTGCGGAGATGAAAAAAATCATCGAAGCTGACCCTGAATCGCATTACATCATCTGGCACGACCTCGAAGCAGAACGTCATGCAATCGAAAAAGCCTTGCCCGAATGCGCGACGGTGTATGGAACGCAAGACCTCGATGAGCGAGAAAAGATCACGGTCGATTTTGCCGAGGGACGGCTGAAATATTTCGCTTCAAAACCTGAATTGAGCGGTTCAGGGTGCAATCTCCAGAGATTTTGCCATAAGGCTATTTTTCTCGGCATCGGGTACAAGTTCAACGATTTCATTCAGTCGATTCATCGAATCTATCGCTTTTTGCAGAGTCAGCCGTGCGAGGTGCATGTCATTTATGCCGAGAGTGAAAACGAAGTCTTGAACGTGCTCAAGGATAAGTGGCGAGAGTACGACAAGCTCATGGCGACGATGCATCAGATCATCGGCAAATACGGATTGTCGAAGCTCGGAACTGAGGTCTTGAAACGTGATCTTGGCGTGACGAGGCGCGTTGAAAAAGGCGAACACTTTGAGGTGGCACTGAATGACTGTGTAGAGGAAGCTCTGCTGAAAGATGATAACTCAATCGATGAGATCATCACGTCGATTCCCTTCAGCAATCACTACGAGTACAGCGCAAATTACTGCGATTTCGGACATACAGACAACAACGATCATTTCTGGTCGCAGATGGATTATCTGACTCCTGAACTGCTGAGAATCCTGAAACCTGGGCGCATGTGCTGCATTCATGTTAAAGACCGCGTTTTGTTCGGCAATGTTACTGGAGCAGGGGCGCCGACGATCTCGCCGCTCCATGCCGAGACGATTTTTCACTTTCAGCGGCACGGCTTCGACTACATGGGGATGATTACAGTCATAACCGACGTTGTTCGCGAGAACAATCAGACGTATCGCCTCGGCTGGACTGAGTGCTGCAAAGATGGCACGAAGATGGGCGTTGGCTGCCCTGAATACGTGCTGCTGTTCCGTAAACCCCAGACTGACCGCACGCGCGGATATGCTGACGAGCCCGTCACGAAAACGAAAGACGAATATAGCCGGGCAAGGTGGCAGGTAGACGCCCATGCTTTCTGGCGGAGTTCGGGAAACAGACTGAGCGCGAAAAAGTACGAAAACCTGAACGTTGCCGATCTTGCAAAGACGTTCCGCATCGAAAGCCGCGATGAAGTCTACAACTACGGCGAACATGTGAGGCTCGGTGAAGCCTTCGACGCGACGGGACATCTGCCGGCGACCTATATGGCCATCGCGCCCGGCTCGTGGTCGGATGAAGTCTGGGACGATGTGAACCGCATGATTACGCTGAACGGCGAGCAGACTCGGCGCGGGCTGACGAATCATATTTGTTTGGCAAAAGGAAGCCTGATACTTACCAGAGAAGGCTTTAAACCGATTGAAACAGTCGAAATCGGCGATCTTGTTCTTACCCACAAAGGCAACTGGAAGCACGTCATTGCAAAAGCATGTACAGGCGTCAATCAGGTTGTGCAGACGAAGGCGCAAGGCGTACCGCTTCTCATTACGACGCCAGATCATAAGCTATGGACGCGAATGAATGACAAGGTAAGAGCGGCAGATTACTTGCCGAAAACAGAGCCGACTTGGATCGAAGCTAAAGACACAAAGGGCGGTTGGGTCAACCTAAAGCTGCCCGAGATCGAAAACAGTAAGTTGTCTGTTTCTGATTGGTGGCTTGTCGGCCGATACCTCGCAGACGGACACAGAGGAACACGCGGTGATTTCTTCGTCAGCATCGGTCAGGACAAGATCGAAGAATTTGAACGTCATGCCGGTAAATATGCAGGTTCATACGCAGACAGAACGGCGCGTCAGTATCGTCTAAGTACAAAAAAAATGTCAGCTTCCCTTGTCGAAATGCTCAGTAAATGCGGTAAGAGAGCTGAAAACAAGCAAGTTCCGGTCGATGGTTTGTGTTTGAGCACTGCATTGTCCGAAGCTCTGCTATCCGGGTATCTGTCAGGCGACGGATGCAGAGTTGATAACGCTGTAATGGCATGTTCAGTATCGCGCTCCCTGCTGCTTGGTATGGCAATGGTGGCACAGCGCGCGCGTGGAATAGTAGCGTCTGTCTTTGCGAGCAAGCCGGCTGGCAAGCACATTATTGAAGGTCGCGAAGTGAATCAACTTCAGCTATGGGTTATGAGCTGGCGCAATGGTTCCCGTTCTTTCAGCCGTATTTTTGATGATGGCGCATGGAAAAAAGTTCGCGACGTGCAAGAGCGAGGGGTAGCAGAAACGTGGAGTCTGCAAGTAGAAGACGACGCAAGCTATACCGCAGAAGGCTGCATTGTGAAAAATTGCCCGTTGCAGTTCGACATTGTGGACAGGCTGATTGAACGCTATAGCAACAAAGGCGAATTGATCTATGACCCGTTCGGCGGGCTTATGACGGTTCCTTATCGTGCAATTCTTCTCGGCAGAAACGGCGGCGCTTCTGAACTCTGTGAAAGTTATTTCAACGACGGAGTGAAGTATCTGCGCATGGCCGAAGCTGATAAGGCGGTACCGAGCCTGTTTGATGATCTTGAAGCGGACGCAGCGGACACAGCAGAAGTCCAGAAAGCACAATAAACGAAAGCGGCCGGTGAAGTACGGCCGGCCGCCTTTAAAACCTTGCTTGAAGGAGATGTGTGTGATGTCTCAAGTGTACCTTGTATCCAGCAACAATCTGACAGTTCAAAAAATCGCGTGGTTCGCGAGAGTGAGCACGACGCCGATTGATAAAAGCATGATGGATGTTCTTTCACGCTGGAGCGACAAAACAGAAAGAGAAAAAGACGAGAAGCTCTGCAAACATCTGTACACGGCGGGGCATTGGAGCGTGTTTGAGCATGTCTCTCTGACATATCTGCTGGAGTGCTCGCGGGCGTGTTCGTTGCAGCTTGCAAGGCATCGTCATATCAGCCGGACCGAAATGAGCCAGCGTTATGTCAAGTTTGATAAAGTGCAGTCTTATGAGCTTCCAGTTTTAACATCGGTACAAGAAGACACGCTCATTTCGTGTCTGTCAAATGCTTTTAAGGATTATGAGCTTTTGCTGAACATGGGGGTGAGCCCTGAAGAGGCTCGCGCCGTCCTTCCGGAAGCTACGACTACTCGCATGTTTATCACGCTGAATTTGCGCACGCTCTTGGAACTGACACAAAAGCGTGCTTGCGATCCCCGAGCTCAGCGGGAGATCAGAGAGCTTGTGCAGGAAATGTGGAACGACATTCCGAGCGAGATTAAAGAGATCTTCCGGCCCGAGTTGAAATGGCTTGACGATGCAAATGAGTAAACCGAGAACAGTAATAGTTCTGCCCGCCGTATCTGTACCGCAAGGTTGGGGCGTGTACGCCAAAGATTTTGGGGAACGTCGGCACAGACTCATCTCGCCTATCTTCGAAAGCGAGGCTGAAGCCGAAGCATTTCTTGAAAATATAATGGAGTTGATGCGAGGTGTCTGAAAAGCTTAAGCCGTGCCCGTTTTGCGGGAATGCGTCAGTAAAAATTAAGACACCAAAAGACATCTATCCGTTATTACCTAAGGATATCAAAGGTAGCTTTTCTGTTTATTGTGCGTTTTGTGGCACGATTGGACCAGAAGGAGATACAACACAAGTGGCAGCGCAAGAATGGAACAGTCGCGCGGAGGTGACGAACGATGACTGATGGACAGTGCGTAATCTGGGCGACTGTCGTTATCTGGGTAGTTACGGTAATTGGTGCGGTATACCTGATGAGGTAAAGGGCTATGCTGACGCGGATTGAAGTTTACGACACGTTTTTAGAGAATGCGAAATCGACGGCAGAGGCAGAAATAAACCCTCCGGCGCCGCTCAGGGTGCGTTTTTTCTGCGGTGGCGCTATGACATCGGGATATATAGATTTTAAAACGGGCTTGTCGGCCCTGATGGAAAGCGTCTGTAAAAATCCACAATATGTCCGCAAGTTGGAAATTAAACTCGTTTTAGAGAAGGACGAGGTGAAAGGCAATGCGTGAGATTAAGTTTCGAGGGAAAAGCATGACGTGGCATTATGGCGATTTAATCCATGATAGCTGTAATGGCCATGAGTTGATCTTTATTGACAACAATATTGAGCGCACACGTTACAGCGTAGATAAAGACACCGTCGGCCAGTACACCGGACGGTTCGCCAGCGAATCAGCGGAGATTTTCGAGGGTGATGTGCTCGAATTTACAGTCTTCGACTATCAGGGGCAAGACGTGCAGTATCGCGGGGTTGTCGAATGGTACGGCTCTCGATTTATCGTTTCTGTCTGCCTTGTATCGACGTCCGACACGTGGCGAGGGAAACGCGATTACGAGGGAGATTACTATGATTTGGATTGGCTATTAGATCAAGACGACGAAGTAAAAATCATCGGGAATATTCACGATAATCCGGAAATGCTGAGGTTGTGCAATGCGTGAGTATAAATTCCGTGGGATAAATCTTTGCGGAAACTGGGTATATGGTGATTTAACTCATGAACGGATGCGTATGCCGGACGGCAAACTGCAAGAATATATCAGCGTTTGCGGAGAGCCTGTTTTCCCCAAATCCGTCGGGCAGTACACCGGACACAGTGATGTTATGGGCACCGATATGTACGAGGATGACATCGTAACAGGATATTTTGATGAGGACGAGTGGCCTGCTGTGGTCGAATGGGACGAGGTCAGCGCCAGATTTGTCCTTAACGGTCAAAATTCGACCATCCCGTTTGATGACATGGGCGGCCTTGAGGTAAGGATCATAGGCAACATCCACGACAACCCGGATTTGTTGATGGAGGCAGAGTATGGACGCTAGGCTTGAGCGGCTGCGGGCTACGAACATCTGATAGAGGAACGAAATACCTTACGAGAAGATCGCGACCGTCTGATTGAAGAAGTCAAAGACACATTGCGAGAGCGAGATGAGGCTCGTCAAGAAGCAAGACAATGGCGTAGCGTCTATTGTTTTCAAAGCATGGAATGCGAGTATGAACATCCTTTCCCGTGGGAAGACAAAGGAGACGGCAACATAAATGACACTAAGTGAAGCAATTGAACAGTTGACGAAGATAGGCAAAGGGGACAATCAGCACGCTTCGCAAGCTCGTCAGCTTGTTGCGTGGCTGAAAGAGCTGCGTGAGCTGAGAAACAAGATGCGTGTACTCGAACCTCTGTTCGGAAAAGAGCAGATCGAAAACTTGCGAAGAGAAGTGAAAAAAGCGCGCGAGAGCAAATACAATGCGCCGCAGTCCGTCATCGAAGAACCAAAGACCTCCGGCTTGTCGTCTACTATCAAGCGGTGGTGAATCGCAGGACAGACGAAGATGCTCAAAATCCTTGAGCTGTTCGGAGGTATCGGCAGCCCGCGCGTCGCCCTGCGCAATCTGGGTGTGCCGGTCAAGGCGATTGACTATGTGGAGATCGATGATGCAGCCGTGAGAAGCTACAACGCCATGTTTGCCGATGAGCTGCCATATAAAACTCAGGATGTCCGTGACTGGAACCTTAAACCCGACATCCTGATTCATGGCTCACCTTGTCAAGATTTCTCGATTGCCGGCCATCAGAAGGGCGCAGACGAAAACAGCGGCACGAGGTCGAGCCTGATGTGGGAGACTCTCAAAATCATCGAGAATATGGGATTCTGGCGCCCTCGTATCGTGATTTGGGAGAATGTTAAAAACGTCTTGAGTCGGCACATGATCACGAACTATCAGAAATATTTGCGTCGTATGAAAGAGCTCGGATACAGTTCGACGTACAGCGTGCTCAATGCCATGAATTTTGGACTGCCGCAGAAAAGAGAACGCGTGTTTACGGTGTCTTTCACGTCCGGCAACTTTGACTTTCGCGAGATGCAGAATCGAGAGCCTCGGCCTCTGAGCGAGTTTCTGGAATCCGCTGACGAGAGCTACACAGTGAAAGCTCCGTCGATGCTGGCGTGCATCGGCAGGACAGGCGTGATACGCCGAGCGCCGATCATCAGAGATTATTGCTACACGATTACGGAGCGACAGGATAGAGCGCCGAACAGCGGCGTACTGCCATTAAAAAACGGGCAGTACCGTTATCTGACTGAGCGGGAATGCTGGCGCTTGCAGGGGTACAGTGATTCTGACTTCGATGCCGCCGCAGCTGTGAATACACGGCGTACGCTCTATAAGCAGGCAGGGAACTCAATTCCCGTGCCGATTTTTGAATCTATGTTCAGGTGCATGTTATGAAAAGCGAAGAAGAATATAAAAGCACGCTTGATGTGCCCGGAAGTTACGAGATAATTGCGGAACTAGTTAAAGAATATGAAGCGGCATTGGACAGCGGGTGCACACCGTGTTATCTACTTACACGTGGCAAACTCGACCGATGGCTGTATCCCCTGGCACGGTGGTATCTTGACCATGCGGAGAGAAAACAATGAAAAAGTATATCGTGCGCGGCTGCTACGGTATTGTTTGGCAAGGGAAAACGCTGTCAAAGGAATTTGCGCTTATCCGAGCCGCGAAGACTTTAGGGTATAATACACTTGAGGATTGTGTAAAGGCACATGTAAAGCTGATCGCAGAGACCGAAGACGAACATTCTTGACGGAGGCGTTACGATGGACGAAGTACGAAGATTAGCGCGGAGTATTGACATGATCGCTTCCCGGTGTCCCCATGGTCTGGCTGCGATCGTTGGCGAATATGAGCCCCCGGGGGAGAAAGAGCTGCTTGCGGCCGCGACGTGGCGGCCGAGTTCAGACGTTCCTCAAGTGTCGAATAGCGGATATGGTGATCCTCTGACGCCAAAAGTATCTGCGTTGATCGAGCTGACTGAGCCCATCGAAAAGGTCGGATGGCCGGCAATTCAAGCGGCGGGGCGTGAATTGAAAAAACTCTTCCCGATTGACTTTGAAGCGTATCGCCTCCACTTGATCTACATTGAAGGAACTCAATGGCGAGCCGGCGACGAATCCACATTAGAACGAATCGCGCGTGAATGTCGCATGGATGCTCGCACCGTCCGCCGCCGCCGTCATGAAGTACCGCGCCGAATTGCCCGCGCGGCCATCATGGGCGTGCAAAGTGCGATCAACTTTTAAACAGGTAAAGGCGGCTTGCTGATCATCGTGCAAGCCTCCTTTTTTACGTTACGGGTACTCTTTTACCGTCCCGTCATAGCGCTCATACACCAGATCGAACTGAGTAGCGCCTGTACTGATTTCCAGGCGGAGCAGATTGTGCCATAGCTCAGTGGCGTCATCTTTCCCGCGCTTTGCGACTTGTACAGTATCCGCGATCTCCCAGACTCCGAAATCGTCTTTGCGCTCTGTGCAAATTTCCCGGCCCTCCCATGAACAAAACAGCCTTGACCGGGCGTAAGCGTCCAGAGCTCCCGTTGGTGTCTCTCCCTGAAAAATGCCCTTGATGCTCTCGTTGATCGTGACGAAATAGTTATGCAATGCCATCGAATGACCTCCAAAGAAAAATGGGGCAAAGGGGCGATCTCTCGCCCCTGACGATCTATATGCCTTGTTGAAATGCGATGTTGTGCAGCCACATCTCGCAAAACTCGCAAAGCTCCTTTTGAGCTTGCTGCGAAAACACGATCCGCCCGTCGCGCGTCGAAATGTCGCGCTGATACAATCCCATGTAATCGTTTTGATACGTTGCCGGGGCGTATTGCCAGCCCTTTTCGGTCTTGTAGCACAAAATCACGACTTCCGGGTCTGTCATGGCGTCCCCGTTGCACGTCCCATAGTGCGCCAGACTAAGCGCGAACTTTTCGCGCCCGTCGTCCATAAGAGAGATGATGTCGTCAAGGTCCAAAATGCCCTTTTCAACGGCCAGCGGCATAAAAGCCGCATTATTGTCGATCTTGACATAGCTTTCGCCCTCGGGTATCAGGGCAAGAATCCTTTCGAGCGTTTGCGCCGCATGGGCGTTGAGTGTCGCTACCTGTGCCATTAAACAACCTCCCTGACCTTAAAGGCGCGGGCGGCACGAAGCCGCCGCGCGCGTACCTTGTCAACAATGAACGAGATAACTGCTGTGATCATCATCGCGGTGCAAAACCAGATAAGAAACAGCTCACACAACGCGCGCTCAGTCTCTATGCTCATTATCGACCTCGCTGCGCTTATCCGACTCCGGGGCCTTATCGTTGATGCTGATGATCTCTTTTAACGCTGCGATAACGTCTGCGCCCAGCTCAAAGGGCTTTTTGCTTTTGCTCATCTGCTACACCTCCGCAAAATTGATAAACGGCAAAACCAACACAAAAAGCGCAGTACCGACAACCGCGATAGACGTAAGCGCGGGCAGCATATAGGGCGTAAAAGCCAGGTTGGTAACGATCGCCGTGCCGATTTTGGCGCGTTTACTCTTGCGAAAAGCCTTGTACAGCCTGCAAATACCTTGCACCATTGCCCGCACCAAAGCGCAAAACAGAATTTTTCCCATCTCGATCATAAAAACGCCTCCCAAAGTGTTTTTTTGATGTGGCCTCATCAGTGACCGCCTCACGGTCAGACGGGCGAACATTCGCCCGTTTCGGCCTATGCGTATTTCGCATCTTCGACAAATGTCTGCGCTTCCTGTAAACTGCTGAAATAGTCGTGATAAATATCGCAGTGCCGTTTGTGGCTGAACGTATCATTGGCTTTTCGTCGGCCTCAAACACCTTTGTGATGTTAGAGATAACTTTCCCGTCGTCGTAAAACGCGCTCACAACCTCATAGTACTTTGTCATTTTGCGAACCTCCTAGATTTGATCTGGTCTCATCAGTGTCGGCCCTACCGACAGACGGGGCTAAAGCCCCGTTTCGACCTCTAAGCGATCTTTCTGCATTCCTCTTTATGATCTCCGCCCGTGACGCTTTGCGCGCCGTACCGGCTGCATATCTTGGCGAAGCTCTCTTTGCTAGCGCGGCGGCGTTTATCTGGCTTGTGCCAGTACCACATTTGACGCTTGCCGCTCCACTTACAGCCGATACCCTTTAAGGTCTCTTTATGATCTCTTGTGTTGCCGCTTATCCATAACCACTCACCGACAAGAAGTATTTCGAGCCCGTCAAGTGTAAGAAGAATGTCGATAACTTTTCTAAAACCGTCATCAAGATCATCGATGTTGCAGCTGTGGCGATCTTGCGGGCCGCTCTTATCTTCCCAGGTGTCGCCGTCGCGCCCTTCGTGAATATTCCCAACCCTGCGCAGAAGAATGTCGTATTCGAGGTTGATCCTCTTCATGTCGTCCTCTGAGCCGCCCCTGTCGGGGTGATACTGCAAAACGAGCTTGCGATATTGTCTTTTCAGCTCTTCCACCGTGCGCACGCCCTTGAAATACGTCATTGCCGTTTACCTCCTATAAGAATCTTGTTTGCTGCTTTGGTCTCATCAGTAGCCGCCTGACGGCTAGACGGGGCTTGCGCCCCGTTTCGACCTGCTAAACGATTGAAAATCTGGTGTAAAGCGTCGATTTGCTGTACTGAGCGAACATCTCCGGGTTGACCTTGGCGAATGTCTTAGAATCGAACGTCGTTCTTTCATGCACCTTGTAGCGAACTGTGAAGTTTTCGCCGGTGTATTCATCGAGCTTTTCAGCGTCCATAACAGCTATCATGCCGTCTTTCAATGAATCTTTAAGCTTTTCGAGCTGCTCGATCTGAGCGACAACCTCTCTCCACCGCTTCACGAAATCCGCCATTGCTGTGCTGCTGTGCTGTGTCATTTGGCATGACCTCCTTGAAAGATTAGATTGCATTGTTATCTTGTAACTGTATTCCTGTATTCCTGTATTACAACTCAAGTCTAGCATAAAAATTTTTTCTGTCAAGTAGTAATTACATTTTCCTGTATAATATTTTTTCCGCTTGCAAAGTCCTGTAATTATGCTAATATGTAGGCACGTTATAGAAAGGGGCGTTAAGAATGGCTGTTAAAAAGTTAAAAGCTGTTACAGTGCAACTAGATCCAGATGAATATGCAGTTTTTTCTGCTATTTGCACGTTGAAAGATGTTGCTGTGAGAGATGTTTTTTCTATCGCCATGAAGAAGTACATCGACGAAAACAAGTCGATCTTGACCGATGCGACCGAACGGCTTAACAACCTGAATGCTGAGGCAAAAAAATGAAGGCGCTGAGTATTCGGCAGCCGTGGGCATATCAAATTCTGCATGGCGAAAAGAAAATCGAATATCGCAACTGGGCGACTGATTATCGCGGGCAGCTGCTGATCTGCACTTCGAAAACCTGGGATGACGAAGATATGGTGAAACCAGACGCTCAGACTGTGCGCACGACGTATCCGATGGGCGTCGCTTTCTGTGTTGTTGACCTCGTTGGCATTGAAAGCAGGGTAGAATATGACGATTGGGACGGCAAAAACCGCGTTGCTTGTGATTGGCATCTCGCTAACCCTCGCCCGGTTAAGCAGTTTCCCGTCAAAGGCAAGCTGCATTTGTTCGACGTGCCCGATGAGATGATCGAGTTTCTGTAATGGCGCATAAAAAGCGCCGTCACGGCTGAACCGTGGCAGCGCAGATTCTGTATTCGCTTGGAGGTGAGTGTTATGGCGAGTGTGTTTGACGTTGCTAGATATATTTTGCATAAGCATGGTGGAAAAATGTCTACGATGAAATTGCAAAAACTGTGTTACTACTGTCAGTCATGGTCGCTTGTTTGGGATGATGCTGAACTCTTCCCCGAAGATTTTGAAGCGTGGGCGAATGGCCCTGTATGCGTTGAGCTTTACCAGCAGACTCGGGGCAGATTCTCTGTTTCAGAAGAGGACGAGCCAGGCAACATTGCCAACCTCACGGAAGAACAAAAAGATACAATAAATAAAGTGTATGATTATTATTCCCCGCATGATGCACAATGGCTCAGCCAACTTACACACATGGAAGAACCATGGATTAAGGCAAGAGACGGCGCACCTGCTGGCGTTCCCTGTGACAGTATCATCTTAAAAGAGAGCATGGCGGAGTATTATGGCAGCCTCTAAAAATAAGCAGCCGAAAAGAATTCAAGAGCCTCAAATTCAATCTGTAAGACGCGGTGAGGACCCTCAAAAGTATTATCAATACCATCCGTCTTGGGCATTCGCTTCATGCGACCATGACAGGTGGGCTTTTTCTGAGACATCGATTGGAAGTATCTTCTGGTCAGAGATATTCCCAAAGCTGCGTGACCTTGAAACGCGAACCTGGAACGAGATACTTCTAGGTGCGAAAAAACAAAATCACTCGATACCAGTAGAAGGCTTAAACTCTATTGCGGCAAAGCGGCTTGAGGAATTACACATAGAGGCTGAATCTGTAATATCACTGAGACTCCAGGGGAAGCACAGAATTTACGGTTACATGGTGGGCGCGGTGTTCAATATTCTGTGGTATGATCCCAATCACGGAGATAATGACACATGTGTATGTCGTTCGAAGCTGAAAAATACGTAAAGCCGGTGATGTCCTAATGAAATGTCTATCCGTTCGCCAACCGTGGGCCGAAATGATCGCCAGCGGCTTTAAAGATATTGAATACCGAACGTGGAAAACAGGTTATCGTGGGCCGTTGCTTATATGCAGCTCTTCCAACTGGGGAGCCGACGAACCGTGCCCTGCATCTGAGCGCGACAAATATCCGCGCGGCGTGGCCGTCTGCATTGTTGATCTGGTGGATATTCAGGAAAGCGAAGAAGAACCGGGGTTGTATGAGTGGCTGCTTGAAGATCCCGGTCGCGTAGAGCCGGTACCCGTCAAGGGCAAGCTGCATTTATTCGAGGTTGACGAGAATATGCTGACGTATACCGATAAAGACGAAAATGGAGCACAGAAGAAAGTGAATGTAGAAAACGAACAACAGGAACGAGCGAAGAAAGAGAATGATCCTTTGTTTTCCGGTAAGACGATCAAAGCGCTCACGGTGCGTCAGCCATATGCAACGTGGATCGATGATGGCGACAAAACTGTAGAAGTCCGCGCGTTTTCGACCGATTATCGCGGCGATTTGTTGATCGTTGCCGGTCATTCTGTTGTCCCGGACATTATGGATGAGGTCATTGAGAATTACCAAAAAGACGGTCTTTCTCCCGAAGATTTGAACAATGATTTTCCGCTCGATGTGGTGATGTGCGTCGTTACTCTGAAAGACGTTGTGCCGCTGGAAGAAAAACACCTAGAGTCAGCGTGTTTCGATGCATTCCCCGACAGTTCTATGCCTCAGTATGCCTGGGTGATGGAGAATCCTCGGCCGCTGAAGATGACGACTTTTCATGGCCGGCTGCGAATGTTTGACGTGCCTGTCGAGCTGCTGGAGTATGCTGAACCCGAAAACATTGAAAGTTAGAAATAAAACAAGCCGCGTTAGAACAGCTCATCTACCAGTTGTAGAAGGAGTTTCCGAGGACGTCATCCGAAAGATGGCGTCCTTCGTTTTTTTTGAGTGTGGACAGAACTGTCCGCGATGTGTCCGCGATGATGTACCTATTGTGTCCGAGATTATGTCCTTGATAATGCTGTTTTGCCGAATATAATGGTAACATCAACGCATTGGACGAAAAGAATTTCACCTCTTGTAAAGGCGACTTGCGAAACTGATCGCAGGCCGCCTTTTGTTTACACAATCACAAAGGAGTTGTTTGTCATGAAGGGTGACGGTTTTATCCTTGGCGGAGATTTTACGCCTTCAACCGAAGGCTGCGGTTTTCTTGAGTTTTGCCGAGAGCAGGACGAAAAACAGAAAGAGCAGAAAGAGTTGCATAAGAAAGGCTATAACGGCGAGAGCCGATAGATAGCACTCAGCATGAGCTGGGCTTTATATTCTTGAGGGGAGGCATCCTTTATGCCACGAGGTAGAAACAGTCTGGGTAATCTCACCGGAGCTGCTGCGAGAGCTTGGGCGCAGGGGCAGGTTCGACGTGGGAACGCGCAGCGCGACCGCGATATCGTGAGAGCGACGAGGTCTCAGGCTGCTATAAACAGGGGAACGGGTGTCTATAATTACGGAAATTCTCGTCCGGGCACGTTGCAAGGTGGAGCTCGTAATGCAAGGTCTGCAAGTATCCGCATTACGCCGAATCAGTTTACTGTGCTTAATGCATCCGTGAGAAGCGGCAACACTCTGCGGCAGGCTGCGGAAGATGCCCGCATGTCGACACGGCAAGCGAGACGTGCTCTCGGCCGTTCCACCGGCTAACCAACCATGGGCCGTAAAACCGGAGGCACAGTCCTTTTCGACACGGTAAGAACGGCCAGCACGTTCACTGACAGAGTCCTTGTCGGCGTTTCAGGCGGCAAGGACTCTGTTGTGACGCTCGATATTTGTGCGCGTTTCTTTCCGCATGTTGTTGGATTCTTTATGTACCTGGTCAAAGGGCTGTCATTTCAAGAAGCAGCGCTCAGATACTACGAAAAGAAATATGGAATCGAAATCTTGCGCGTTCCTCATTTTGCAGTCTCCGAGTACATGCGCTACGGTATGTTCTGCCCTCCGGATCACGATGTCCCCATTGTTTCAACTCTTGACGCATACAATTACCTAAGAGAGAAAACAGGCATCTACTGGATTGCCTGCGGCGAGAGAATCAGTGATTCGATCGTCAGAACTGCTATGATCAAACATTCCGGCACGATCGACGACACGCGCGGCAGAATCTACCCAGTGGCGCATTGGAACAAGAATCAAATCATGGATTACATCGCAAAGCGCCGGCTGAAACTCGGCCCCGAAACAAAACTTTTCGGTCGCTCTATGATGGGATTCTTCCCCCGTGACATGTACTTGCTGCGCCAGCATTACCCTGAGGATTTCAAGAAGATCCTTGAGTGGTATCCCGATTCGATCGTGGCGCTAAAACAATTTGAGCTGTACGCTCAAGACGAGGTGAATGAAGATGGAAGCCTCAAAGCAAAAAAGAGAAGAACTGTTGTCTAAATATCAGCAGGGCGAGACTGTCACAGTAAATCGCTCGGAGTTGAAAGAAGCGGTGTACAACCCGCGAAACATCAGCGAATCGGCCTTGAAACGCCTGAAAAAGAGCATTCAAGATCACGGCTTGATTGGCGCAACGATAGTCTGGAACCGTCAGACTGGTACGGTCGTCAGCGGGCACCAGAGACTAAAGGCTCTTGACCTTTTGGAGAAGAACAGTGATTACGAACTGCAAGTCACCGCGATCGACGTGCCGCTACGTGAGGAAAAGGCTCTGAACGTCCAGCTCAACAACCTGTCAATGCAGGGTGAATGGGACAATGACAAGCTGGCCGACCTGATTGAGAATGAAGATTTCGACCCGGCGGAGCTGGGTTTTACCGATCTGGACATAGATTATCTGTTTGGTGGCGATGATCGCTTTTCAGCTCTCTATGAAAACGACGATGTAAAAGCAACGAAGGAAGAGCTGAAAGAGATCAAGAAGAACCGCAAGGAAGCGATGCAGCGCTACAAAGAGGAACAGTCTCCAGATTACTATTTCACGGTCGTCTGTGAATCTCAGGAAGATAAAGACGCTCTGATGAAAGAGATCGGAATGCCCGTTTATGAGAAGTATGTCAGCAGCGGTCAAATCCGCAGACTGAAACGAAAGACCGCAGACGAATAAAGCAGCCTCCATAAACAACAAAATAGATTGAATCGAGGTGAACATCATGAAAAAGAAAAAGAAAAAAGAGACGAGGCGTCCGGAAGCCGAAAAGGACACTCACACGTACAAGAAATCAAAATACGATCCTGATGTTCACCCTGCGCTCGCTGCTCAGATGAAACAGGACGGTCACACTAATGACGAGATCGCTGCGGCGTTGGGTATTACACGAAGAACGCTGACAAATTGGTGTAAGGAGCATGAAGAACTTCGCAAGGCAATCAAACTTGCCCGCGAGGTTATGTGTGCCAAAGTCAGGAACAGTCTGTATGAATCGTGTTTTGAACACACGGTCGAGGAAACGCGAATCATCAGAGAATTCGACAAAGAGCTCAAGGAGCTGAAGGTCGTTCGCGTGGAGCAGTTCCGTCGCGTTGTTCCTCCGAATACGCTGGCACAGCAGATTCTTTTGTACAACTGTGATCCTGAACATTTCCGCCGGAATCCGTCTGCGAAGGTTGACTTGGGCAAAGACCCGCTGGCGGCACTTCTGGAAGGCATCAAAGACCGGCAGAAAGAACAAGAATCGCCGCCGCAAGAAGAGAGCGCGAACGATGGAACAGTACGAAGTCCCAACGTCGATAACTCAGATTCTGTTTCCGAAACAGATTGAGTCCTGTCAGAACGCGACTGCCCGTCTGAACATCTGGGAAGGATCGGTGTCCAGCGGTAAGACGTTCTGCTCGATCTGGAAATGGCTTTCGTGGCTGGCCATCGACGCTCCGAAGACGGGATTCTTCCTGATGACCGGCAAAACAGAGAGAACGTTGCAGCGCAACATACTCGACCCGATCATGGAGATGGTCGGTGAAGACCGTTTCAAGGTCAAGGGCGGCGAGGCGTCATTTTACGGCCGCACGATCTACCTCTGTGGAGCCAGTGACGCGCGAGCTGAAAACAAGATTCGAGGCATGACGCTGGCCGGTGCATATGGCGATGAAGTGACATTGTGGCCTGAATCGTTCTTTAAAATGCTGCTGTCACGTCTCCGCGTGCGCGGAGCGCGTCTCTTTGCTACAACCAACCCGGACAGTCCGTTTCACTGGCTGAAGACTGAATACCTCGACCGCGAGGGTGAATTGAACCTGCGGAGGTTCCCGTTTCGGCTTTATGATAATGTCCGTCTCGACCCTGAATATGTCAGATCGATCGAGAAGGAGTACACGGGGCTCTGGTATCGCCGTTTTATTCTGGGTGAATGGTGCCAGGCCGAGGGCGCGATCTTCGATATGTTTGAGGAGTCTCGCCACGTCGTCGAGACTTCGACGCTGGAGATGCGATTTTCGCTGCTTCGTCAGTGCGTCGGTGTCGATTACGGAACGAACAACCCGACGGCAGCGATCTTGCTCAACGAGTATCAGGGACGCCCGCACAGATTCCACGCGGCTGCCGAGTATTACTATTTCAGCCGGGCACATCAGCGCCAGAAGACGGATTCTGAATACGTGAGCGACTTCGAGACGTTCTATTCAGACCATGATCTGTCAAAAAACAGAGTGCCGCTCATCATCGACCCTTCCGCTGCTTCCCTGAAACTGGAAGCGAGACGGCGGGGTTTTTCTGTATATGACGCGAACAACGCCGTGCTCGACGGTATCCGCACGGAGAGTTCAATGCTGACGAACGATCTGCTGACGTTTTCCCCGGCGTGCAGTTGTCTCAGGGCAGAAATTCCGTCTTACGTCTGGGACGCGAAAGCACAGGACGCCGGCATAGACGCACCCGTCAAAGCAAACGATCACGCCTGCGACGCCCTGCGTTACGCTGTGATGTATCTGAATGGACATCGTGTTTCGGCTGGCGCGCTGTCGATGTATTAAAACGAGGTGAGGAACATGCCCGAAATTATCATACCAACGGCGACGAGCACCGAGGAACCGAGCCGCGTGGCGCCCTATACCACGCCGTCGCTTGTGTACACGACCATGCTGCCCATGCTCCAGAAAATGCGGGACGTGTACGGCGGCAACAAAACGATGCGCGAGGCCGGAAAGAAATATCTGCCGATGTTGCTCAAAGAGAGCGAGGAGGCATACAAGGCGCGTCTTGTCGCCTTGACGATCCCGAATAGTCTGAGAGAGGCGATTCGAGGATATGCGGGGCGCATTTTTGCCAAACCGACGACGAAGGGCGAAGACTTCGACGAGGCGTTCAACGCGTGGTGGGAAGACATTGACCGGCTGGGCTCAAAGGCAGACGTGTTTTTCCGGCGCGTCGTGGCGTCAGGCATTCTGAGCGGGATTTCGTGGGTTCTTGTCGATATGCCCGCGTCCAATGCAGAAAATCTGGCACAGGAACGCGAAATGAACATTCGCCCGTACTGCCGAAAGTATGACGCGCTCGATGTGATCTTCGTAGAAGCAAACGAACAGGGACAGATCATCGACTTTCGCGTTCGGGAGACCGCCTTTCAGACGGTCGAGCTGGTGCAGAAACAAGTCACGATCATTCGCCGCTATACCCCGGGACTGTGCGAGGTCTACAACGTAACGACGGGGCAAGCGACGGCGTATGCGCTTTCATACCCGGCGCATTATGGAGTGCCTGTCGTGCCCTATGTTGCCGCTGATGAAGTCGGCTCTGGGTATTACGTAGAACCTCCGATGCTCGATATGGCAGACCTGTCGATCCGGCTGTGGAACAGTCAGGCCGAACAGGACAACTGCTTGCACATTGCTCGCTGTCCTATTCTCTTTGCTCGCGGCTGGAAGCCCGAGGCAAATGACGGGAAAGGTGAAATGGTCGTCACGACAACGCAAGTGTACTATTCAGAAGACCCCGCAGCATCTCTCAACTGGATAGAGCATTCAGGTGCAGCGTTGGGAGCTGGGCGTGACGATATAGAATCGTTGCAGAGACAGATTCAGGCAGCCGGTCTGAAACCGCTTCTCAATATGGGCGGCGACCGTACTGCAACCGAGGTAGATTCCGACGATATGCGAGCTTCGTCGCCGCTGCGGAACATGGCCGACAACGCTCAAGACATGATCGAGAACGTATTGCGGTGTATGGCGCGGTGGATTGGCCGTGATGATGGGCCGTCTGTTTCACTGAACTCGAATTTCGAGATCACGCGGTATGACGGCGGCGCGATGTCGTCGCTGATGGACATGCGGGACAATGGCATGATTACGAAAAAGACGCTCCTGAAAGAGGCACAGCGCCGCGGATTGCTGTCTGACGATCTGAACCTCGAAGACGAGCTCAATGCGGCATTAAAAGAAATTCCGGGGAATGCGCTTCTCGACCTCCGAGGCACCGACGCAAACGGATTCCCGCGCACCATACCTGCAAACGGCCTTCCGCCTGGCGTAAGCATCAATGCCGGCCCGGCGAGAGTTTAAATCAAGTAAACAGCGGCCCTGCGTGATGCAAGGCCGCATTTTTATTACAAGGCTGTGGGCGGGACGCCCATGACCCGAATCGGGAGGATTCAAACATGCTGAAGTACAAACTGTCTCAGAACGAATTTGCAGGGCTTGAAGAGGGAATCCGAAAGCTCTACAAGGCCGATGGCGAAAACTATGTCCTTGATCTTGAAGGCGTCGAAAATACCGATGGACTCAAGAGTGCGCTGGCAAAAGAGCGAAAAAATGTTACTGAGCTCAAAGAGGCGCTGAAGGCGTGGAACGCCACCGGCAAAAAGCCGGAAGAAATTTCCGAGCTGCTGAAAAAGGCCGAAGAAGATGAGCGCAAGCGCTTTGAAGCCGAGGGGAACTACAAGGCCATGCTCGATCAGGTGAAGTCTCAGCATGAAAAAGAGCTGAAAGACCTTCGCGACACGATCGCCCGCTACAAAGCGGAGCGTGAGGTGAGCATGATCGACCAGGCGGCGACCAAAGCGATCGCAGAGGCGAAAGGGAAGGTCAAACTGCTGCTGCCGCTCATCAAGATGTCGGCGAAGGTTGTAGAGGAAAACGGCAAAGAGGTCGTTCAGATTTTCGACGGGAACGGTGTCGCGCGTGTGAACGCCAAAGGCGAGTTCCTTTCAATCCCCGAATGGGTGGACGAACTGAAAAAAGACAAAGACTATCAGAGCGCTTTCGACGCGACGGGCAATTCCGGCGCTGGTGGAAGGGGCTCTTTTTCGTCTGCTGGCTCAGTTCCGCAGAATCCATGGGGTAAGGAATCCGTCAATTACACCGAACAGGCGAGACTCATCAAAAACGACCCCCAGCGGGCTATCGCGCTGGCCGCACAGGCCGGAGTGAAGCTCAGTTTAAAAAAAGAGGAGTAAAAAACTATGGCGAAAACTGCTATTGCTGACGTTCTGGTCCCGGAAGTCTTTATCCCTTACGTTGTGAACCGTACTGCTGAGAAGTCCGCTTTTTGGCAGTCGGGCATTGTCGGAACCCCCGACGTTGAGATCGGTGCGAACCTGACCGCAGGCGGCAACACGGTTAATATGCCGTTCTGGAACGACCTGGCCGGTGATGACGAAGTTCTTTCCGACGCCTCGTCTCTGTCGGTTGATAAGATCACCGCGGGCAAGGATATTGCCGTTGTGCATTTCCGTGGCAAGGGGTGGAGCGTGAACGATCTGGCCGGGCAGCTCTCCGGCGACGATCCGCTTGCCGCGATTGCTGGCCTTGTCGGCGACTGGTGGGCACGCGTCATGCAGAAGACCCTTCTGGCGGAGCTGAAAGGTGCGTTTGCAGCCACTTCGATGTCCGGCAACGTCGCTGATATTCACGCGACGTCGAATGTAACCGACGCGAACAAGATTTCGGCTGCTTCGTTTATCGACGCTTCGCAGGTGCTTGGAGACGCGCGCGACAACATCACTGCCGTCGCTATGCACTCGGCTGTTGAGACGGCGCTGCTGAAAAAGGACCTCATTGAGACCATTCGCGACAGTGAAGGACGCTTCGTGATGAAGACGTTCCTTGGCCGTCGTGTCATCGTGGACGATGGCCTGCCCTTCGACAGCACGACCAGCACGGCGACGACTTATCTGTTCGGTCAGGGCGCGTTCGGATTCGCCGAGGGCGGCACTCTGGCCCCGCTTGAGTACGATCGCGACATTCTGGCCGGAGACACGGTGTTCACCAACCGCCGCGCGTTCGTGCTTCACCCCCGCGGCATTAAGTGGAAGGGCACGGCCGCTGGTGCAAGCCCGACGAAGACTGAGCTTGAAACCGGTACGAACTGGGAGCGCGTCTACGAGAATAAACAGATTCGCATGGTCCAGTTCATTCACAACGTTTGATAAGATCAAAGAAGGGGGACTGTTGCAACAGTCTCCCTCTTTCTTTTAAGGTACTGAGGAGGTGTCTAGATGGGGCTTTTTGCTTTTAACGCAATGCGCAGAAAAGCCGAGGCTGAAGCTCTCAAGAAGGCTGAGCCCATGCAGGCTGCGGAAAAGCCTGTCACGGTAGAAGAGCCAGCGCCGGTGAAAACGGCCGTTAAAACCCCTGAGGCAGAAACGGCCGTTGTTGAGAAGAAAAAACGCAAGAAGGCGGCGACGGTCGAAAAGAAGGAGGAGTAGCCTATGTCTCTGACCCTTGGCGTCGATTCCTACGTGACGCTCGAAGAGGCTGATCTTTATCATGAGGGCATGGGAAACGTCTCGTGGCCGCAAACGCCAGACCCCGACGAAAACGACGTAGCAGGCAAAAAAGAGGCGGCGTTGCGGAGAGCGACTTCGTTCATTGACAACCTCGCGCGCGGCAAGTGGCGCGGAACGAAGGCAAGCAAAACACAAAAGCTCGCTTGGCCGCGAACGGACGCTTACGATGAAGAAGGTTTTGAGATCGACGAAACGGTGATCCCGGAGCCGTTGAAAGACGCTGTTTGTGAGGCTGCGCTGAAAACGTTCACGGGCACTGACCTGATGCCTGACAACCGAAAAGCGAACGTCGCGTCGGAGGCTGTTTCGGGCGCTGTCAGTCGTTCGTATTTTCAGAATAAATCGTCCCTGCCGGTTTATAACTACATCTGCAAGCTGTTGGAGGGCCTTGTCACGGGCAACCTTTCAAGCTCCAGCGGTTCGATTCGAGCGCGAAGCGGATTGAAGGTGTACTGATGACGCTTTATGACGACATGGCCGAATGTGCACTTGATATGCTCGTTGAGTTCGGGGCGGACGCTGTGATTCAACGCAAAACGCTGGCGACCGCGACGACGGCCGCCGGTTCGACTGAAATCACAACTCCCAACGCAACTACTTCTACGCCTGCACCATGGGAAGTTCCTGAGACCGCGACGCTGGAATATCCCTGTAAAGCCGTTGTCAGTAACTACCACGAATCGGTGCTGAACGGCAGCGCGATCAAACAAGGCGATAAAAAAATAATCGTTGCTGCGTCAGGTTTGACTATTGAACCGGCGGTGACGGATGTGATCGTGTGCAGCGGTATCGCATACAACATTGTCTCCGTGACGGTTGTCTCGCCGGCTGGAACGCCGATCATCTACGTTGTCCAAGCGAGGTTGTGACAATGAAGGCTGCGAACAAGAATTTTTCAATGGTGCTGCAAAAATTCTTTAAGTCTGTTGCCAAGAAAAAGCGAGTTGAGGTCGTGAAGGATGTCGCTCTGGAATTCTACATTCGTCTTACAGAGAACAGTCCTGTAGCCTCGGGCTGTTATCGCGCAAACTGGGGCGCTGACATCGATAAAAATTACAGCGGCGCCGATAAGTCGCTCACTAAAAACGATTGGAGCGAACGTGAAAGCGAAGTGCTCGAAGTCATTGATTCATTCAGTGACAAAGACAAGTCAATCAAGTTTGCGAACAATCTACCTTATGCCCGCCGCATTGAATTCGGATGGTCTCAACAGGCCCCGAACGGCGTTGCTCGAATTTCTAGAGCTGAAATCCTCGCGTACATCAAGGAGAAATACGGCAAATGATCCAGACGTACAGAGAAGAGTTCGAGGCGCTTCACAATGTCTTTCGTGCGGGCTGGGATGGCACAACGCCGATTGCCTGGGAGAACATTTCGTATCAGCCGCAGCAGGGTGTGCCGTGGGTGAGGTTTACAGTCATGCCGGCGAAATCAGCGCAAGCATCCATCGGAGCGCCAGGGGCGAACTATTACCGTTATCCCGGTGTGATCGATGTGCAGATTTTCACGCCGAAATTTGCCGGTGCGAGGGCTGCACTGGACCTTGCAGACAGAGCGATCGGTATTTTTCATGATCTCGACCTTGAAGGCTTCCACTTTGAGCCAGGATACAAAACCACGATGCCATCGTCTCACGATGACGGCTGGCATCAGACGAACGTCACGATCCATTATCGACGTGACGCGATCAAATAACGGAGGCGATAACGATGTCTCGTTTTGTCATGGCTGATACCACTCAGCTTTCGTATATCAAAGAAGTGACGTGGGGAACGACGCCGGCTTCGCCCGCGATGCAGGTTCTCCGTCTTACGTCAGAGAGCCTGACGTATAACCCCGAAACGGTCACGAGTCAGGAGCTTTCCCCCGATAGAAACATCAAAGACCAGATTCTCACTTCGGCTGGTGCTTCCGGTGGAATGAACTTTGAGTTTTCCTATGGTGCGTTTGACGGTCTGCTCGAAAGTCTTTTCTACAACGACTGGAACAATGATGTCCTCGTCAATGGGCTTGCAGAGAAGTCTCTGACACTGGAGAAGAGATTTTATCGCGGCATGAGTTCTGACGCGTCGCCGGTTCCCATGTATGACTATTTCCGCTTCAGGGGAATGGTCGTGAACACGATGAATCTTAACATCGCAGCCAGTGAGATCATCACGGGCGATTTCGACTTCATGGGGAAAGGTGCAGTTACAGATACGGAGATCATTGCAGGCGAGACGTACCTTGACGCACCTACCGAAGACGTTCTCTCTGCCTCATATAACGTTGGTACTTTGACGATGAGCGGATTCACATCTCCTAAGCTGGCTAGCGTATCCCTGAGCGTGACGAACAACCTCCAGGGGGCAAACGTCGTCGGCAGTCATGAGTATGCTGACATTGGCGCAGGGACGTTCGCTGTCTCGGGCAGCATCGAGGCGTTCTACGACAACCTCGACATGTATCACGCGTTCCTTGAAGGAACGGCGTCATCGCTCGCTATGACCATCGGAAAGAAGACTGGCCAGAAGTACACGATCGAGATTCCGAAGCTGAAATTCTCTAGCGGTGAGATCGTTGCCGGAGGCCAGAATCAGTACGTCATGGCCAACATGAATTTCCAGGGGCTGCTTGATGCGACGCTCGGCGGCACGATGAAGATCACAAGAGGAGTTGCATAAAAATGGCAGGACTGTACGAAACATTCAAGACCGACAAAACACTCGAAAACGACGGTCGCTGGATCGACTACGGCGATATTGGTGCTTCGTTCAAAATCGCCAGCGCCGACACAGCTCTCTATCGTAAGTTCATGGCGGAACAGCTCAGACCGTTCCGCGCTCAGATCGACAATGACACGATGGCGCAGAAGGATATTCAGCGCATCACGATTGCCGGTTTCGTCTGCTGCATCCTCAAAGACTGGAAGGGTGTCACCGATGAAAACGGCAAAGAACTGCCCTTCAATCAGGAGAACGCGAAAAAGGTCATGGAAGACCTGCCCGTGCTGTTCAACGATCTGATGAAACAGGCCCGCGATTACACGACTTTCGTGCGCAGGGCGAATGAGCAGACCGCAAAAAACTCAGGGAATACCTCCGCTGGCAATTAGAGTGGGGGAAGTATGAAAAGAGAATGACACCGCCGCCAGGTGAACCGGTTCCGCAATTTATCCTAGACAAGCCCCGGCTCAGCACGCCGGAAGAAGAATATTTCATTGAAGTGTTCTACACACTGTCAGGGTCAAGAAACACTGGTTTTGGCGTCGGTGCCATTCCCTTATCGGAGTATATGGCCTATTTCCAGATTTACGAAATTGACGATCTGCAATCCCGCGACGACATTCTGTATTTCTGCGGTCAGCTCGACCTCGAATTCCTTGATCATTTCGAGCGGAGGAGCAAAAGAACGCCGCCGAAAAGTTGAATAAAGAACTGATAAATATTGACTTTATCACGAAAAAGGGCGGTGATTTTTAATGGCTGATGAGCAGAGTGTAAGTGTATTTATTAACGCCGATACGCAAGGGATGATTCATGCTGCTGATGAAGCTGTTGCGCATATCAACAGAAAACTCGAAGAGGTACAAAAGAACGCTCAGTCGGGTGCGGACAGCATGGGTGATGCGTATAAAACTGCATTGCAGGATGCCGCTCGTCAGATTGAGAACATTCAGCTTGCACTGAAACACCTTGTTGAGGAAGTGAACGTGGGTAATGCCAGCCTGAAAGAATTCTCTGATCTTGGCAATCTGAAGAATCTGAAAGGGGCTTCGGCATCTGCTGAGGGTTTGCGAGAACTGACAGGGACGTTCAACACTCTCAAAACCGCAGTAGGAGAAGTAAAAAGCGAATTTAACAGCTTCGTCAAGGAAAACGGCGAAAAGCTAGGGATGAACACCCAGCAGTGGAAAAACAGCTTTGAAGCGATCCGAACAGGTTTAGACCATACTGGCAGATCACTAGGACATTTAAGCGAAGCAGCGCAAAATGGGATGTCGCGTGCCACAGACGCGGTAAAAGAGTTTGAAAAGCATAGTGGCTCGCTAGATAAAATCACAGCAAAGGTTAAATCCCTCGCTGCGGCTTATCTATCCTTCCGTGGCGTGAAATCACTGATTTCTGGTGTCATGAGTGCGACGATCTCTCAGGAAGGCGCTGAACGCGTACTTGCAGGTCGTGTTGCCGCTACGAGCGGCGCGGCTGGTTTTACGGCGTATGATTTAAAAGAACAGGCGAAGAACCTTCAGGATGTTACAACGTATAGCGATCAGGCCATCATGCGTATGCAGTCCATGGTCATGATTTTCAAATCTATACGAGGAGATAATTTTACTCGCGCAACTCAGGCAGCAATGGACCTTTCTACCGCGATTGGCGGCAGTCTGACGACAAACGCCATGAGACTGGGGCGCGCTCTTGAAGACCCTCTCAAGGGAATGGGGCTTTTACGCCGTGCGGGCATCGTGCTGTCGCAAAGTCAAAACCAGCTTATAAAGGACTTCATGAAGACTGGCGATATTGCGAAAGCGCAAGACGTGGTTCTGAAACAGATCGAGGGCACTATCGGAGGCGCTGCAAAAGCCTATCGTAATTCGCTCGGCGGTGCGCTTGCAGCTCTGCGTGTTAAATGGAACTCTTTGAAAGAAATGAACGATCGGAAGGCGTTTGGCGGTTTAACTGACGCCGTAAACGATCTGATTAAGGCGTTGTCGTCGAAGCAGGTTGATGAATTTAGAAAATCGCTGGGTGACTTGGTAGGAGGCGCCATCAAAGGAACGATCTCAGCGATGCAGACTCTTGCCGATAACGTCACTGGTGTCAAGATGGCTTTCTCTGCCCTGATGGGTATGAAGATTATGTCTTGGACAATGGACCTGATCGGGTATATTGGTAGCCTAGCCGCTAAATTCGGCTCTTTGTCAGCTGCACTAAAAGCTGCAACCGCAAGCGGTGCCGGATGGTTGGCCGTTGCGGCATTGATAGCAGCTGGGGCAAGTTGGTCGAGCGACCAGAAAGCTAAAAACTTGTTGAAGATCCAGAACGAAGCTGGAGAAGCATACAAAAAAGATCACGGTGTGTTGTCGCAAGCGGATATGGCAAAACAGACAACCGAACAACTAAAGCAGATTTTACGCGTTAATCAAGTGCAAAAAGAGCAGTTTGAATCAGAAATAGCAGAGTTAGAGGCTGCAAAAAAGTTTCGCGATGAAATAGATGTGAGCGGAAGACAATCGGAAATACTTGCCCGAGAAAAGAACGATGTGGATTTTAAGACTTATACTAAGGGACAATCCGCAGACGTTGAAATTGCTCGCATTAAAGGCCGCCAAGCCGCTCTTGCAGAAGAGACAACATATGCAGAAACGAGATTGGAACAGCTAAAAATTGCAGCTGCCGGTGGTGGCTCGGCTGGACTGAATCCTCAAGATTACATGAAATCTGGCAAAACTCGAAGCGGCAAACATGGCCGCACGAAGTCTGAGGTCGCACAGATGATGGACAAATTCAACGTTCTCAAAGACCTTAGCACTCAGGATGCGGCACAAGTTGCCGGCGAGCAGTTGCCTACTCTTGAAAAACTGCGCGACACTTTGCAGCCGATGAGCGACGACTGGAGAAAGGTCACTGCGACGATTGAACAGTGCAAAGAGGCCGTCAAGAAGGCTAAAGATGAAATGTTCTCAAATTTGGCCTGGGACAATCAGCACGGCTTTCTCGGTGATCTTGAGTATTACCAGAAGCTCCGTGACGAAGTTGGCACGCTTACGCAAGGCACGGATGAATGGAAAAAGCGATTCTCTGAGCTTTCCAGCATTGCCGACCGTCTGATCGACAAAGAGTACGAAAAAATCTATAAGGAATTCGAGAACGGCAAGATCACACTTGACGAGTACGAACAGAAACTCAAAGAGGTAGCCGAGCTGTATGGAACTGGTCTTCCTGCTGTCAGAAAAAAAGCCCTTGAAGATTCGAACAAGATGGTCGAGCGTGAGAAGAGAAACATCTATGATTTAAAGTCCTTTACGAATGACTGGATCAGTGATCTTCGAGAAGGACTCACAGATGCTTTGATGGACTTCAACACGCTAGGTGACACTCTGTCCAATCTGGGCAAGCAACTAGAGCGTTTTGCCTTGCAGATGGCACTCTTTGGGCAAAACGGCACAGGCGGGCTTCTTGGCGGTCTGTTCGGGAAACTTGGCAATTCAATGACGGAATTCTTCGGAAACATGTTCGGCATGCCTAGCGCGCTTGGCAATGTCTTCGATCAGCATGGGCTCGTTAAGTTCGCGAACGGTGGAATTGTCAATAAGCCGACCCTGTTCCCATTTGCGAAAGGTACCGGCCTCATGGGCGAAGCAGGCCCGGAGGCGATCATGCCGTTGCAGCGAGACTCCCAAGGACGGCTTGGTGTTTCGGTTGCGAATAACGCACAGGCAGCGGGCAATGTCACTTATGCGCCTGTCATCAACGTCAATGTGGAGAATAACGGCAGCGGCGACATGAGCGCGCAGCAGGCGAATCAGATGAGCCGCCAGGTAAGGGAAGTAGTTGACGCACGAATCGCAGATCAGCTTTCAGAGTACAAACGTCGCGGATTCTTCCGTGCTGGTGGTGCGTACGCATAAGGAAGTGAACAAATGTCATACAACACGTTCGTTCCACCGAGACTGCCGACATCTCAGAGCGTTCAAAGGCAAATCAGAACAAAGGAGAACGGCTTCGGTGATGAGTATTCTCAAGTGATCCTCAATGGTATCAATGCAGAGACTCGTACGCTTTCGCTCAGATGGGATCGTCTGCGTCCCGCTCAGGCAGCACAGATAACGCAGTTTCTTTCAGCGCAGAAGACGAAACCGTTTTATTGGCAGTCGCCGTATGACAGCACTGTCGGAAAATGGCGCTGCGTGCAGTGGACAGAAGATCAGCAGACGACAGTCGTGAATCTGTCAGCTGAGTTCAAGGAGGTGTTCGCCTGATGCCCGTCAAACTTCTCTCTGAAACCTCGCAGAGCCTCAATCCCGGCGCGTTTATCTTCCTGTACACGATGGACTGTTCCTCCCTCGGCGGGCCGATCCTGCGCTGGGCGAACTGCTGCGAGGAAGACGGCACCCCTGTAAGGTTCGGCGGACTGGAATACCCCCCCATGAACTTCGCCGCCGAGGGCTTCACCTGGGAGGGCGACGTGCTGCCGCGGCCGAAGATCACCACGTCCGTTGCCGATGAAGAGGGTACCATCCCGCAGCGGATGCTCGACCTCATATTTGGCTATAAGGGCGGTCAGGGCGCGACTCTGTACCGCATCCGCACGCTCGATCGCTACCTCGACGGACATGAAGACGGCGGCGAGAGCATCGCCTATCCTTCCGACGTTTTCCTGGTGGATCGCGTCAGCGTCAACAAGCAGAACGCCGTCTGGGAACTGCTCGCGCCGCTGGACCTCCCCAACCTCAAACTGCCCAGCCGGCAGATTTTGCGCGATGCCTGCCCGTGGATCTATCGTCATTGGGACAGCGGCGCCGGCCGGTTCGTGTATGACACGTCGGATATGGCCTGTCCTTATGCTGGCGAACGGTGTTATACCAAAACCGGCGCTGTGGCCGATGAAAGCGGCGACGTATGCGGACACCGCCTAAGCGACTGTGTATTGAGATTCGGCGAGGGCAATCCCCTGTATTACGGAGGTTTCCCCGGCGTCGCCAGAACGAGGGCATAAACATGATCGACTTCAACAACGAAATACTGACAGAAAAAATCAGGCTGCACGCCGTCGCGGAATACCCGCGCGAATCGTGCGGCCTGATCCTTTCCAATGGAGAATATCTTCCCTGCGAAAACACGGCGCATGATCCTGAACACGACTTCCGGATCGCCGTCAAAGAGATGGCCAGGAACATTGCCGCTGTCGTCCACAGTCACCCGGACGGCCCCGGCGAGCCGACCGCAAGCGACATGCAGTCACAGATTGCTTGCGGCGTGCCGTTTGGGCTCTGCGTGTCGTATTTGGATTATGCCGAGCGCCCGTTCTTCTGGGGGGACACGCTGGAACCGCCGCCGCTCATCGGGCGCGAGTTCCGACACGGCCCCAGCGGCACCGACGGCCGCGGTGACTGCTATGCCCTTGTGCGCGACTGGTATCGGCAGGTACGCAGTGTTACGCTGCCCGATTTTCCACGCGATAATGACTGGTGGCGCAGCGGCGGAGACCTGTACACGGACCACTTTGCCGAAGCCGGATTCCGACCTCTGAGGGCAGACGAACTGCCTGATACAGGCGACGTGGCCCTGATCATCGTGCCCCGGTCAGCCGTCGTCAATCACGCGGCCGTGTACCTTGGCGACGGTCTAATCCTGCATCATCTCTACAACCGTCTTTCCGTCCGCGAGCCAGTGGGACGCTGGCAGCGGCACATTGTGAGGTGGATACGCTATGAGACGTAGGATCATCCTGCATGGCGCGCTGCGCCGTCGCTTCGGCAAAGTGTATTTTCTCGACGTGGACACGCCGGGAGAAGTGATCCGCGCTCTTGGCGTCCAGCTGCACGGATTTTTGACGTTTATCCGGCACGGTGAGTTTCGCGTCATGCGCGGATCATACAACCTTGACGACACGGAGCTGATGATGCACCTGGGCGCGGAGACTGATTTCCACCTTGTCCCCGTCGCCTGCGGCAGCAAGCGCAACGGGCTGTTGAAAGTCATCCTCGGCGTGGCCCTTATCGGTGTCGGCTTTGCCGTTGCAGGCGGCGCGGCAGCAGCCGGTTCGGCGGCAATGGCGGCCTTCGGCAAAAACATGATCATGTTCGGCGCGGGAATGCTGTTAAACGGCCTCGGCCAGATGCTCAGTCCAACGCCCAGCATCGACAGCAGTCACGAAGGAGCGGCTACGCGGCAGAGCTACACCTTCGGCGGCGCCGTCAACTTGACGGAAGAAGGCAATATCGTGCCCGTCATCTACGGCACAATGTGGAGCGGAAGCGTTGTTATCAGTGCTGGCATGTATCCCGAAGAGGTGATCTGAGATGAGCAAAAAATCCAGCGGCGGCTCCTACCGTTCGCCAGTCGAACAGCCGGATACCCTGCAATCCACTCAGATCGTCACCATCGTCGACGCCATTTCCGAGGGCCCGATCGAGGGACTTGTCGACGGTGATAAATCGATCGCCCTCAACTACACCCCGTTGCGCACGCCCGAAGGTACACTGACGTACCAGAACGTGAGCTGGGACAGCCGTCTCGGGACGCCGGATCAGGAAGCGTACACCGACATTCCCGGTGCGGAAGCCGAGCAATCTGTCGGCGTCGAAGTGACGAACCTGTTCCCGAAGAAAATAGGCCCCGGAAGCGGCAGCGTCACGCGCCAAATGTCAAACACCAACGCCACCGACGTGCGCATCACGCTCATGGTCCAAGGTCTGTACGAGCAGAAGATGGAAGGCGACAACGTTGGTGATACCGTCGCTGCGTCGGTAAGCTACCGCATCTTGATCAAGAACAAAAACGGCACTGTGCTGCATGACAAAGCGGAGACGAAAACAGATAAAACTACCTCGTCTGCGCAGTGGTACCTCAAATTCGCCCTTGACCGCAACGGACCGTGGACGATCACCGTATACAAGACCAGCGAAGACAGCGACAAGAGCAACATCAAGACCGATCTGTACTGGAGCAGTTACACCGAGATCGTCGGCTATCCGATGGTCTATCCGCATACGGCCACCGTGATGCTGCGCGGCAGTGCCGAGACATTTGGTGGCTCTGTACCGTCACGCGCGTATCACGTCAAGGGACTGCGCATCGAGGTGCCGAGCAACTACGACCCCGAAACGCGCACCTATACCGGCATCTGGGACGGCACTTTTAAACTGGCGTGGACCGACAACCCCGCTTGGATCCTCCGCGACCTCATCCAGAGCAACCGGTACGGCCTGCGCAAGTTCTTCCCGCCGGCACAGCAGGGCCGGGAGCTCGTAGATAAATGGACGCTGTACCAGCTGGCGCAGTATTGCGATCAGCTTGTGCCCGACGGTGAAGGCGGAAGTGAACCGCGTTACACCTTCAACGGCCAGATCATGGGCAGCGGCGAAGCGCGTGAGGTGCTTCAGTCGATCGCCTCAGTCTTCCACGGCATGACCTACTGGTCCTCCGGCATGATCTTTGCCCGTGCCGACATGCCCGCCGATCCCGTCAAGCTCATCTCACAGGCCAACGTCATTGACGGACTGCTGACGTACAGCACCGGCAGCGCCCAGGAACGCCACAGCGTCGCCCTTGTCACTTGGTACGACCCCGACGATTACGGCCGTGCGCGTGTTGAACCTGTCTATGACTGGGACGCGTATCACCGTTACGGCTACCGCCCCGTGCAGGTGACGGCCTATGGCTGCACAAGTCGAGGCCAGGCATACCGCCAGGGACTTTGGACGCTGCTGACGGAAGATGAACAGTGGCAGTGTACGGTTGAAGTCGGCCTTGACTGCTACGACCTGCTGCCGGGCGATTTTGTCAAAGTCGCCGACCCGACGGCCATGGGCGTGAGATTTACCGGCCGGATCAAGAGCATATCCGGCAAAACGGTGGTGCTTGACGCGCCGGTGCCGCTGTCCGATGGCGAGACCTACGAGCTGGGTATCATCATGCCGGATGGCAACGAAGAAAAACGCGCAGTCGTTACACGAGGCGAGACCGATACTCTGACAGTCGATCGCGCCTACAGCAGAACGCCTGTGGATTCCGCTCTGTGGGTACTGACCGGCACCGACGCGGCGCCGCGGCTGTTTGCCGTGCGCAGCATCTCGGAAAAAGGCGGAGACAGTGCCGCGCTGGAACTCTCCCTGCGCGAAGTGCATCTGTCCAAGTATGCCGAGCTGGAAGGCGGCCTTGTGCTGCCGGAGACACCCGGGCGAATCAGCAAAAGCAGCCTGAGCCTGCCAAGCGGCTTGAACGTGACAGAAACGACGTACACCAGCAACGGTCTGCCGATCCAGCGCCTCACGTTTGCCTGGGCGGCGACAGGCGACCCGGAAGTGTCGATGTACGAGCCTCAATATAAAGCGCCCAACGGTTCGTGGACGAACTATCAGGCGCAAAAGAGCTTTTCTATTGACGTTCCGGTGGCTGCTCCCGGCGACTATCTTTTCCGCGTTCGCAGTGTGGCGACCGACGGCCGCGTTTCCGGTTGGGCGGAGATCAGTTACCGTTCCACGGGAACGACCACCGGGCCGAAGCCTGTTGCAAACCTCAGGGCTAAAGGCGGTCAGAACAGCGTGCTTGTGTCGTGGACCATCCCGCAAGACGCGTTGGCCGGCTATTACGAAGTGTGGATGAGCGACGAAGGCGAGGACGAAACGACCGCGCGACTGATGGCGAAAATCTACGCTGACAACTTCACCGTTTCCGGTCTGGACGCCTCGACGCCGTACTGGTTTTGGGTGAGAACGGTCTCTGTTGTTGGGCAGGCGGGCGAGATGGTCGGACCGGTTGGCGCGGTCACCGAAGCTGTCAAGCCGCCGGATATCCCCGATGGAACTCTGGCCGAGAGCAAGTTGAGCAGCCTGCTCCGGCAGAAGATAGAGCGCAGCTCCGTCGCTATTGAATCGCTGAGCGATGCTGTCATCCACAATGCCGTTAATGTGGCCGAAAGTCGTGAGGAGACTGACGGTGCTCTTGCTGAAGCCAAACTGACGCTGGGGACGGCCATCACCGAAAACCGTGAGGCTATTGCCGAGGCGCGGCTGGAACTGAATTCCAGGATCGACGACGCTGATTCCCGTATCACGATCGTCTCGCAGACTGCTGCGAGCAATCAAAGTGCGATTGCGACGATCCGTTCCGAGCTGATATCAAAGTTCGGCGCAGGATACGCGACATATGATGCTTTGGCGCAGACTGTAGCAAATGATAACACCTCTTTGACGACATTACAGAAGGATCTCGTTTCGACGTTTGGGGCGAACTACGCAAAGTATAGTCAGACGGTGCAGACAGTGGCCAGCCTTGACGGAACAGTCGAATCACTGTGGACGCTTCGCACCGACGTGAACGGCCATATCAGCGGATTCGGCCTCAGCAACGACGGAGCGAGGTCTGATTTTGCCGTCGTCGCAGACCGCTTTTTTATCGCGGACCCTAATGACGCCGGCCGGGGGACTCAGGTATTCACTGTCGACGCCTCGACCGGTGCAGTGGTGATCCAGGGTAATCTTTTCGTCGACAGTGCAGGCAAAGCCGGCAGCGGATGGATACGCGGTTCGATGATCTACGCTAAAACGAAGATCGAACTGGCCGACGGAGCCATTGTGCTGGACGGCACACAGGGCAAAGTGACGGTATTCGACCCGGTAAGCCTGAAGGAAGAAGACAACGGAAATTACATGACCATTACGAGCGGATATCTGCGTCAGTATAAGAATCATTCGCTGGCGCGAGCTCTGGCAAATGTCGAGACGGGAACCTGTCAAAACGGGACCTGGTACACGCTTGCCAATACCTACAGCAGCCAGCCGGAAGTGAGCGTTTCGCCTCGCTCGATGCAGACATACAGCGCAGCATACAGTAGTCAATCGCAGACGCTTACCGTGGGTGTCACTTCTGTTGAATCTTTGGGCAGCGGCAAATACCGTTTTAAGCCGGAGATCAAACTGACGACCGAATCAGCAACGGCTTCGGTGACACCGCTGCCGGCGGCGATACCGGCAACGTATAACGAGTGGTACACGTATTATGTGCTGCCGTATGACCTGTCCGGGACTACGACGCAGACGAAAGAGACGGCGAGCGTGTCTGGGCCCGCAAATGTAACGAATGCGAAAGTCACGGTGCGTTTTTACACAGGCAACTGGAGCGGCAGGAATGTGTATAAATATACGATCCGCTGGCGCATCATGTACAGACTTACGTCTACATCGACATGGAGTTATGGGGCCTGGAGCTCGAAAACATCGCAAACATCAACGACATTCCAGACAATAACTCAGTCATTGTCTGTCTCGCTGACGGCAGGACAGTACACGTTTGCTGTGCAATGGGAAATCGTCTTTACTGGTTATAACAGTGTCAGCGCCGGCAGTGATACTTATCCCTGGATCGAGATCACTGAGATTGCCGTCACAAAAGCCGGCGGCGCGCAGCTTGCGACCGGCAGCGTGAATTTCATCGCGATCGGAGAGTAGACATATAGATCATGGCCGAGAAGCAAAAACACAAAATCTTTGTTGTTGATACACTCACTCACCAGGTCTACATCGCGGGCAATCTGTTCGTGCAGAGTGCAGACAAGGCCGGCGACAGTTGGATCATCGGGAATATGATAAGCGCCTCGTCCGTGATCGAGCTTGCGGACGGGGCGATTGTATTAGACGGCGTGAACGGGCGTATCACGGTATACGACCCGGCGAATCTGAACAATGGCAACTTTATACAGATCGAGAATGGCTTTGTTCGTCAGTACAAGGCGTACAAGCTCGTCAAAACATTGAACACGATCGAGACGGGAATCTGCCAGACAGGCGCCTGGAAAACGCTGGCCGGATATTATCTGCACAAGCCGTCGGTGTATGTTTCGCCGCGGCTGATCAACACGTTTGCCGCCTCGGGAGCGTCGCAAGATCAAAGTCTCGACACCTATGTGCAAAAAATCGCTCAGGTGAGCGCGGGCAAGTGGCGTTTTCTGCCCAGCGCAAGGCTGCTGCTGGCTTCGGGAGATTTCTTCGTGACGCCGCCGACGATCAAGAATTACACCAGCGCGGGGGACGGGGCGTCTGATTACACAACAACAAAAACGACACTGACTGACCAGATCACGATCACAGGCGCGAACGCGTTGACGGCTGTCGTTGAGTTTAAAACGAGCGCTTACTACGAAGGCAGCGATGGTCGTTATATGGGCGCGTCCACGTCAAAGTGGCGTATCCGTTATAAAAAGGCCTCAGCCACTGCTTGGAGCTATTCTGCCTGGAGCGACACCGAACGGACTGAATGGAACGACCGCGAACAGCACAGCGACACGATGGCGATTTCGTTTGCACAGGGCAGCTATGACGTGATCTTTGAATACGTCAACACGGTCATTACGTCGGGAGGCTGCCGAATCCGCTTTTCGCCAGGTGATCCCCGGCTTGACCTTATCCAGTACGGCACGTTTGAAGTGAAGTCGGTCACGCTGACATCATCGGCGAACACACTGCTTGCAAGCGGCTCGTTGAACTATCTCGCAGTAGGAGAGTGATACCATGTCCACAATTTTGCCGTTTGAAATCTACGGATGTTACACAGGCGGCACGGTCAACGTGACAAACGGCAGCGCCGTCGTCACGGGCAACAACACGATATGGAATGGAGAAAACAGCGGCAATTCGGTTGTCAATCCCGGTGACATCTTCACTGTCGACGACACCCGGCTTTATTTCATCGCCTCCGTTGACAGCGCTACGCAGATCACGCTCGACAAACCATACGTAGGAACGTCGGCACTGAACGCAGAATACCGTATCGTGTTTCAGGCAACGGCGCACTTTCCGGCCGACACAGCCACGAAGGTGGCGCGAATCATCGAACGCTACGAGCGCGGGCTCATCACCTGGACACAGGTCAGCGAAGCGCTGGCCGAACTGGAACACGTCAAAGCTGCTTATATCGGCGGCGCGATTGGTGAACCGGCGCTGTTCCGCACAGGCGAGCAGCCAGCCGGTTATCTGCTGATGAACGGCGGCACGTTCAGACCGACGGAATATCCGACGCTGTACGAAAAGCTGGGCAACACATCGACGCTGCCAGACTGGACGAGCAAAGTACCCGCATCCGGCTGGAGCTATTACATCCGCGCTGCTTTGCTGGGCGACGTGATGGGCGAGATCGAGCAGGCCAAGTTCGTCGTGCATACGCTGGAAACGGAAGAGAAAGCGTTCGCTGCGTATGACCTGGCGTCGAACACTCTTGATATTTTCATTCCGCGAGGACTGACGGGCGCTCAGGGACCGAAGGGCGACAAGGGCGACGCATTTACGTTTGCCGATTTTACGCCTGCTCAGCTGGAGCTGCTGCGTGGACCGCAGGGCGCTTCGGGCGTTGGTTTGCCGGGACCGCGAGGCGACAAAGGGCCGGATGGTGATCCTCCTGTTGGCCTGTCATGGGGTGGTTTTGAGATCACCGAACAAGGGGAGTTATGCTTGAACATGTACGGACTAGCAACAGGCGAAACGATGACAGGCGCGATCAACGACGACGGCGAATGCATTTTGACACTGACGACCGAGGAGGAATAACATGGCGATTCAAACGCAGATGAACCTGGGACGGGTGCGACCCGTCTATAAAGGTGCATATAACGCACTGGCGGCGTACGGCACGCTCGATATGGTGCTGTATGAAAAAGAAATCTGGATGATGGTCGCCCGGTCCTACACGCCCGGCGATCTGCCCGTGGATGCCGGCAACGGCCTTAGCGCTTCCGGCGCCTGGGCAAAGATCGGATACCAGGGCGAGCGAGGGGTACAGGGCAAAACGGGGCCCATCGGTCCGTATTACAGGCCCAGCGTTGCCGTTGATGGGACGTTTTCGTGGACGAACAATGGCGGCTTGGTCAATCCTGAGCCAGTCAAGATTGATCTGTACTGGCACACGATCAGCGGCACAGTAGCGAGAGTTAGTACGACGCAGTTCACCGTCGCCGACACGGAATCCGTAATCGTTGAAGGCCGCGGCGTGAGGATCAATGACGCGATCTTAACGCACATCAAATCTGTGTCAGTGGCGAATGATGTCACGACAGTCACGGTGGATACTGCCGTTGTGCCGGCGACGATCTCTAAAGTTGAAGTTGGAGTGCTCACCACTGACATGCTGCCGGTGACAAGCGACGCCTCAAAAAACAGTCCTCTTTGGGTGCCAAATTCGCAGGCTCTCGCGGCGGTGAAAGCTATCGCGGATGCAGCTGTGCCAATGTCTATGACGAGCTCCACCGGCGGCGCGGGAAAAATCCCCATTACCACA
>Ga0129306_1000265_pt1 | contig 90437 bp, 68 predicted proteins | sample P827metagenome_FD_94438 | JGI IMG/M metagenome (GOLD analysis project Ga0129306, IMG submission 94438) | Capybara group fecal microbial communities from Wisconsin, USA - P827 metagenome | ecosystem: Host-associated > Mammals > Digestive system > Large intestine > Fecal | place: USA: Wisconsin...
CCGACTGCGCCACACACTTAACGCAGCTGGAGTAATCACCTTCTAAAGCATATACTCCTGCATTTAGTAAGTTAGAAACTGTTCCAACTACGCCTGGAACAACACTGACAATATTCAAATAATCGTGTACAAATCCCGAATAAGACTTAATAGTTTCAATAGGGTTTAGTCCGAAAGGATCTGTATAGTTTACAGGATTACCCTGTACATATGCATACCTATTAAGACTCTGGCTGTTTGTAAGTCTTCCAAACAGGATATCCTGATTGATGAAGCGCTTTATAGTAGGATTGTAATAACGCTGGCGCATGTAGTATAGATTATTATTATCTGTTACTACACCTAATGAACCATTATATAAGAACCTTATAGGTCTTGTCCTGTTTATATCCTCTATTCTATCAGAAACTGAGCCTTCATAAAACTCCGATCCTTCTCCATCCCAAATAGACAGGAGTTCTCCATATGTATCATACTTAAATGCATATCGGAGTTTGCCTGCCAGATCCGTTATCTTCTTTGTACTACCTAAGTGGTCATAGTGATATATCAGAGTATCTGTATCAGACTTCTCATATATCAGACCTATGCCATAGTAGTAGTTTGTTATATAACTAGTATTATTATTGGTGTTTTCTTTTCTTATTATCTGGAGTGTTCTGGTAAGGGAGCTTACTCTGTCCAGGACATACTCTTCGGTATAGTCTTGGTATTCTGTCCTTATTCTCCTGTTTTCGGCATCATAGTAGTACCTTATATCTCCAGCCTTAATGAGTCTGTTCCTGCAGTCGTACTCAAAAGAAACCATCTCGCCGTCAACCGGACCATAGATCATATTTCCGTCTTTGTCGTACTTAACAGTTTTTCCGTTATAAGACACTAGTCTATTGGCAGAGTCATACTCCATGGATATGGAATCTTCCTCCGGGCCGTCGTTAGGTTCAGCACTATAGATGTCTGTATCAGATGTGATGTTATCCTTTATGGATGTAACATTTCCGAAACCGTCATAAGAATACTCGTAGCTGAGTATCGCCTCTCCCGACGAAGATTTATCAAGCTTTGTCTTAAGATTTCCGGACTTGTCATAGCTTTCTTCTACGGTACTTCCATCAGGATTAGTTATCTTTATCAGTCTTCCTGCTGAGTCATACTCATAATTAGTCTTGTTATTAGAGCCATCTATTACGGACTTTAACTGACCGTCCCTGTAGTACTCGTATCTTACTATCTCACCACCCGGATAGGTAAGACTTAGGATATTTCCGAGTTCATCATAAGTATACTTAACAGTTTTACCATTGGCGTCAGTTACACTGGTAACTCTATTAAGCGAGTCATACTTCCGGGTTATGGTTCCGGTCTCATCACTTACTGTTAGGATGTTGCTGTTATTGTCGTAAGTATACTCTACTGTACCGACTTCATCCTTTATCTTTATTATCCGGTTAAAATCATCGTAGGTATAGGTCGTCTTCTGACCTCTGGCGTTTTCTTCTGTTTCGAGACGTCCCCTATCGTCATAAGTGTATTTTTTAGTTGCACCTATGGCATTAGTCTCAGATAGGAGTCTGGAGGTTTTGTCATATGTATAGGTAGTTGTTCCTCCCATAGCATCAGCTACAGAAGTCACATTACCCAGCTCGTCGTAGGCCTGACTAGTCTCTCCCTGCATTGGATCAACACTCGATGTTAACCTATCCATGGAATCGTAGCTATAGGAATATATCTTTGACTTTTCCTTATCGATACTACCTTTCTGAGTTATAGAGATGACTCTTCCGGCACTGTCATATTCAGCAGTTATACTGGAACCATCTGATTTTATTTCTTTTACTATATTTCCAAGAGTGTCATATTCAAGACTTGTAGTAATACCGTCAGGTGTCTTTTCTGTTACGGGACGGTTCAGCACGTCATAAGTATAGGTTGTGACTCTGCCCATAGCATCTGTATAGGTAAGGACATTACCCATAGAGTCATAGCTATACTTTTCTTCTACATCCACACCCTGAACTTTGATTTTAACGCTTGTTATATTGTAACTATCATCATAAGCATAGAAAATATCCAGCCCTTCAGGAGTTTTCTTCTCCACACAGTTTCCGGCGGCATCATAAATAAACTTAGTTTCATTACCATTTGCGTCTTCAAAACTAAGTAGTTCTCCCCACTCGTTATAGCTATACTTTGTTACGTTACCAAGTGAATCTGTATAGGTTTTAACGTTTCCTCTTGTATCATATGTGTAAGTATCAAGAAGTCCCTGAGACATTGATACTGTATCTGTTCTTCCCTGTGAATCATAAGTATAAGAAATACTGTTGCCGTAGCTGTCCGTTACGTTACCTAGTTTTTCTACAGCATTATTCTGGGAATAAGTAGTTATATTACCCTTCTGGTCTTTTGCTGATGTTACATTTCCATTTGAATCATATGTAAATTCTTCCGTAGTTCCATCAGGATATGTGACTTTGGTATTATTACCACATGAATCATATTCATATTTATAAGTAACCCCGTCAGGATAAATCACTTCTACTGGATTACCCATCACATCATTCTTGTATTCTATAACACTGCCATCTGCTCTAACTTCTTTTGCAAGATTTCCAAGGGAATCATATTCATATGATGTTTTATTTCCTAAAGCATCAGTCATCGCGGAAAGAAGATTCAGGTCATTATAGGTATAATAAGTTGTGTTTCCTTTAGCGTCAGTTTCAGAAATCTTCTGATTAACTGCATTATAAGTGTATGTAAATTTTGAACCATTAGAAGATGTTAGTTCTATAAGATTTCCTGCATTATCAAACTTATAACCTGTTACTTTACCCAGTTCATCAGTTGAAGATACAAGAACTCCGTTTTCATAGTTATAGTTCTTTACTCCCTTACCAACTCTTTCCTCTTTTATAAGAAGATTTTCAGCGTTATAGGTATAGTTTGTCTCAGCACCAAATACCTTTGAATATATTAGTTTATTTGAATCATCATATCTGTAAATAGCAGTATCGCCATCTGATGTGATAGAGGATACATTTCCTTTATCATCATAATCAACCATATAATTCTGACCGGATATTCCGTTTGATTTAGTGAGTCTGCCTTCAGAGTCATGAGTGAGAGTTGTTGTATTACCGTAACCATCTACAGTTGATTTTATATTTCCATCCTTATCATAACTATAGCTTTCTTTAGACCCGGATTCGTTAAGAACTGAAACAACTCTTCCCCTGGCGTCAGTTGTTACTTCTTTTGTTAAAGGCTCCAATCCTTCTGCAGTTGTAGTGGCTGTACACTTAAGTCCACCACTTTCTGTTTCAGAATAATTAAATGCCATTTCTTTTCCCAGAGAATCTGTCTGTGCGACTATTCTACCTGCGTCATCGTATTCATTCTGGATAAACTTAGTTCCGGCATTATTAGTTTCTGAAATTATTCTGTGACTATCGTCATATTCAAAATAAGTAACTCTTCCAATAGCATCTGTTATAGATACTATATCGTCGCCGCTATAGGTAATTCTTGTTACCTTGTCTCCTCCATCACTTATGGAAATAATTTTTCCGTCGTCATTTGATGTTATTACTATTCTGTTACCAGATATTTCTTCCGTGATAATCTGCTGGTGCTCTGTATAAGAAACAGATGACTTAGAACCATCCTCTGTTTTGATTTCAGATAGTCTTCCTTCTGTGTCATAAGAAAGCACTTCACCGGCTGGAGATGTGAGTTCGTATGTCCCGTCACTATGTCTTGTAAGCTTGTAACCTTCCATTCCATGAGTAGCACTGACAAATGTTATATCACTACTACTATCAGCATCCCCAAGGCTGAAACTTCCATCAGATGTTTTTTCACCATAAAGCTTACCATTATAAGAATCCTCAGAAATAAAAGCTGAATAAGCATAAGGATTAGAATAGTATTTAATAAGTCCGTTTTCTTCTTTTATATAAGAACTGAAGCTTCCAATCCAACCTGCTCCCAGTGGATTATTCTGTTCATTATAGTCGTAACTATTTAAAGACTCTGCTGCTGTAACCGAATCATACGAAAGTATATAGTCTAAATTATCTTTTCCCGAAAGAGACAGCGCATTTATGGAATCTGTAAATGCACCACTAGTCATATCAACAGGGTCTCCTGTACTTATGTTTATATCCTCTTCCTGATAGTAGGTCTTTATCATCTTGGATACATGCGAAGAAATAGGTGTGACCTCAACACTTACCCCAAGGTTCTCTCCCTCTATTACTTCTACCATGGAATCTATCAGTTTAAAGTATTCTTTCTGGAGGTCACCACTAAAGCCGTCACTTGTGTAGTTACCTTCCATATATTTCCATGTACCATAAATGGTATCTCCACTCTTAAGTGTAGGAATGGTTACAGAATCTGAGCCGGAAAGAACTGGCATCTGGTAGAGCTGCTCAGATATACCAAGTTTGTATTTAAGTCCACCACCCGTTTCTTCTGTACTTGTTATCTCCTCTGTATCAGGATCCATTATATATACAACTTCTCGTTCATTAGGAACCCTGTAATCTCCGATACTTGTTGTGAAATTATATAGATCCTCTCCCCTATTTGTTATAGAAAAATGCACATAATAATCTTCACCCAGATAAAAGGCAGATTCTGGCATTACTTTTATCTCGATGTCGCTATTATCTACTTCTATATCTGTGTTTGCTCTGAATGTTTTGGTGACAGGAACATTAAAAGGTGTCAGCACACTGCTGAATGTGGCATCTATATCATAGCGTCCTGTCTTATCTCCCTTTATAGTCCAGCTGGCACTCTGCGATGTCTGTCCGGATATATCACCCATATCTACAGAAAGACTCTGATACTTACTTCCAGTCTTTGAAGCATCCATTACTGCAAGTGAAACACCATCAGGAAGTTTTATTGTTCCTGTAGAATCCTCAAGTACATACTTACTATCTGCCATGTTAGTAATGGTAAGTGTTGCAGAGTACATAGACTTAAGCCACGAAATAGACTGTGTTGTTGTCATTACGGCAAGAACCGGAACCGGCTCTTCATTTAACATATTCTCAGTCGCATTGATCAGTTTAGCATTACCTGTTGCCTTCTTTTCTTCTTTACCACCCCATCCTATTTCAAAGTTAGGTGTACCAAAGCCTCCTGATGTTCCTTCACTTTGTGACTGATCCACTTTTCCCTCAAGTTCTTCAACTACAATAGGAATAGGCGTTTTTTGGAATGTAAGAGTTGTTTTAAATGTATATGTATTTAGATTTGCAGGACTTGATAAGTCTACTCCTGCATCTACTATCTCCTGGATAGTCATTCTATGCACTTCAAAATCACCAACTACTACTTCACCACTTGAAAGAGCCAGTATCTCTTCAGTGGTTTTCATGTTGGTTATGGTATATTCGCTTTCTTCCGGAAGGTAACCATCCTTAAATGCAGCAATCTTATATTTACCCGCTTTATAGCAAAGACTTACCTTTCCTTCGGCATCTGTCATATAGGATTTATTGCTGTCACTTCCAGAATTCACATATACATATGCATAAGGTATAGGAACTCCGTCATAATCAACTACTGTAAGATTACAAACTCCTGTGTTTGACTGTTCCTTTACCTGTATTTCTATTTCCGCTTCGGAAACATTATTTGATGTATCTGTAATAATTAGTTTTGCTTTATATTTACCAGTTTTACTATATTTATACTTTGGTCTGGAGCCATATACTGTGTCTCCATTACCCATATCCCACTTAATGCTCTTTATTCTGACATTGTCATAACATTCCCCTGCATCAAGCTTTGCTTCCATTCCCTGTATAACAGTTATCTTTTCTGGCATGACAATAGTTGGAGCTACCGTATCGATATCTCCACATATACCATTTGATATATTAGTCCAGGAATAATTACCCACACTGTCATAAACCTTGACCGCGTAGCGATACGCTGTATGTGGTTTGACATCTGTATCTACATACCACACGCCGAGTTTATCCAGCTCACCTATCACCTCATCGGTTCTAGCAGATATTTTCTGGATACTCTTTGCATTTTTAAAGAAAGCGGTGTTATTTCCACTCTTAGAAAGCTCACTCTTATAAATCTCGTAATAAGATACATCCGCTTCACTAAGGTCATGGGTGATTCCCAGATATATTTCAAAATTACTATTTACAACTGTTAATTCACCCTTAGGTGGGGTTTTATCCAGATCATTTTTATAAAGATAATCTGCGCTTACATTACCGCTTGCATCAATACAGTTTGTTTTAAACTGGAGTTCTTCTTCTCTTTCATTAGAGAAATTATAGCTAAATTCAACCCATTCAGATCTTTCATTTACTTCGGTTTCATCTATCTGTATCCAGTTATCTGTGTCTGATGCCCTATAATAAGTTCGAATCTTATCAAGTTTCGAATTATCAAGAGCTATAATAGAAAACGTTGTTTCAGCTCCTATCTGAGTATCAGATGGGGATACACCCGCAATTCTTGGAGCTGTTTCATCTGGAGATGCAGTAGCAATAGATATATTAGATTTATCCGACCTGTTTCCAGCCTCATCTACTGCTATAACATAGTATTCATAGCTTTTACCTGGCTCCAGATCTGCATCATAATAATTAAGAAACGCCCCTTCATCCTGAAGACAATAAACACCATTATCTGTATCAGCTCTATATACCATGTAGCTGACTATATCTTCTTCTGTTCCTTCGTCCCAGTTTAGTTCAATGTAGCCATCATATGCTTTTGCATATACATTGCTTACTGCAGCAGGAGCTGTTCTGTCAATGGTGTACTTCATTACCATTTCAGAACCATCATCCGATAAAGCATTTTTATTACCTGATTGATCATAAACCTCAGACTTTATATAAATATCACCTTCTGGATACTGCTCTGTATCAGAAATATCAAGAATATAATAATAAGAACCACTTTGTGATGCAGTCTCTTCTGTATGTAGTTCCGTGAACTGATCTCCATCAAAACTGATGCTCCAGGAAATTAAGGATAGGCTGTCATTATCTGACGCTGTTATCTGAAGTCTCAGAAAATCCTTCACTCTGCCCTGCTGTGGATAAAGAGCTGTAATAACGGGTTTTGTTGTGTCGCTACTTGTTGTAACTGTAACCTCTTCCGAATATTCGCCTTTATTTCCTGCATCATCTACACCACATACTCTGAAGGTATATTCTGTTTCTGGAGCAAGTCCTTTAATGGTACATCCTGTTAGTGAACGCTCCTTTGTAATCTCACTATAGCTGCCATCCGATGATTTCTTTTCTACTAGGAAATATGAAAAATCATCATCACTTACATCATCCCACATAAGCTGAACATATGTAGAACCAACCTTTGTGTTATTGATAAGTATTTTATCTGTACCAGTATTATCAATTTCATATCTAAGGAAGTAATCGTCTTCATTTATATTTCCACTAGTATCTACTGCAACAGCACCTACGAAGTAAGTCCCATCACTAAATAAGGTCGTATCAAAACTTATACTGCCAGTATATATACCGTTGCTTTCTTTCAGATCTTTACATACTCCTAAATCTCTCCAGTCTGAATCCTTTTCACTCTTTATATAAAACAGTATACTGTCCAATGCGATATTATCAGTTGCATATGCTGTAATCTTAGCTTCACCAGAGAGTTTTCCATTAACAGGCTCCATATCAGTTACTTCAGGAGCAGAGTTGTCTTCTCCAGAAATGATAGTAACAGGATTAACTAGTTTACTCTCATTACCAAGGTCATCAACTGCAGTTACTATATATCTGGCAGTCTGTCCACTCGTAAGTGTGTTATCAGAGTATGTTACATTATACCTGTCATCTATAGTAGCAACTCTGCTATAAACTTCGTTTTCAGATGCACCCTCTACACATCTATAAACTTTGTAGCATGATAAATCGCTTTCTCCGGATATCTTCCAGGAAAGTTCTATCACTCCGTTATTATCTTCAGCTCTTAAATCTTCTACATCGTCTGGAGCAGTATGATCAATCTCATACTCTGTTTCATATATATCCTGAGCACCAGATGAATCTGTAAGTATATATCTTATAACTGCGACATCAGATGTATAGTTTTCAATATTCCATTCATATTTGGATAAGTATTCTGAACTGTTATAGGTTATCTGACCAAGTGAACTGCTGTTTATCTTAGTCCACTCTCCATCCTGCATCACTTCTATATCTACTGTATTTATACTATCTCTACCGTAATTCTTATAGAAGACTTTAAGTTCTACACTGTCGCCACCAATTCTTTCCATGTCATCAGGTTCTACCCTGTTTATGATAGGAATAGAGGTAGTTGTAGTAACATCTTCAGATGTCTCAGATTCATTTCCAGATTTATCTACGGCTGTAACCTTATATGTATATATTTCATCCTTCTTAACATCGGTGTCGATATATTCTGTATCTGTAACACCTGTTGCTACCGTCTCGCCGTTTCTATATACGGTATATGTTGGTGTATCTATATTATCTTTAGATGCATCCCAACTTATAGTTATACTATTTCCTGTTCTGGCGCTTATCTCAAGACTGCCAGGAACTGTTGGAGGCGTAACATCACTAGCTGTATTTACTTCAAGTTCTTCGGAAGGATCTGTAAGATTCCAGTATTTATCTACAGCATAAACCGTATATCTATAAATAGTATTAGGGGTGAGACCAGTATCCTTGAAACTGAGTGTTGATGTAACTCCAGCCTTAACACCATTTCTATAAACCTCATAGCATGAAGCTTTAGGAGAAACATTAGGGTCTTCAAAAGCTATAGTTATTTTTGTTTCAGATATTTCTGTAGCCGAAAGATTAGTTACTGGAACCATATCCTCTGCTTCCGGATATTCATAGATAATCTCATCTGCTACACTTTCAGGATCATTGGCTATATTGAATGCACCTTCTTTTCCTCGTAGGATAAGTGTACTTAGTTTACTCGTCCTATTCGCATTATCACTGAAAGAAATAGTCTGTCGATAAGAACTACTGATGGCACTTCTGGCTGGTGTGATTATAACTTTATGATTTCCTTCAGCTTCGAAGTAATAATCTCTGTTACAAATAAGATTGCCATTTACTTCAATAGTTCCGTCAGTCAGAATAGATTCAGCTGAGCTGCTACCCATACCATCTATCACAAGATTATTCTGTACAGAAATATAGTCGTTACTGGAATCCATCTTCAGATATCCTGCAGGGACAAGTGTCATATCCTTAACAATAAGAGAATGATCGTTTAGATCAAGCTGACTAGCTAAGTAAATAGTTCCGTCCACCTGAATATCATTTTCAAGCGAACATGGTCCATTTAAGTAAAGATTACCCTTATAATACGTACCGACTGCATTTAAGTCAGATACATATATCATTTGAAGAGATCCATCATATGTTTTACTTAGATGCTTTGATACTTCAAACTGGTTATATCCAAATGAAACACCACTTTCATTATTAATCTCAAGTGATGCTAGGCCCTGAATATTACTGCTTATAGACTGCTGCTCAGCTCCTTCCAGAATAATATTGGTACCAAATGATAATTTACCTGCGTTTATTGTTCTTAACAGATTGCCATTTAGTCTGATAGACCCACTGGTCATCTTATCAGTTTTAGATGAATCAAGATAAAGATCACCGTAAACAGTAACTTCATCATTTTTATCAGACATATCAAGTATGCCAAGACCTTCAGTATAACTATTTCCGTTTGTCTTTTGTTCTCTCAGGTCTCCCTTTACGATAAGTTTTCCGTTATTTATCTTTATAGTTCCACCGCTATGGATAAGATTGCCATCAATAGTAAGTGTATGACCATTAAGATCAAGAACATCATCTATAAGATAAAAGTCACCACTATGAACGTAGTCTCCTTCAAGAGTAAATCCTGACATAGCTTCTCCAAAACCATATGTCAGTTTACATCCATTCTTTATTAGTTTTTGATAAAGGAGCATGTTTTCTGAATATACGCCATCGGAGCTGTAGTTCTGTAGTTCCAGAGTAGCAAAACTACCATTATCACAGGAAAGAACCTGTTTTGAGTCTCCTGTTAAGATAACTTTATTCTCACCACTCGCATTAAATCCTGTACTTTGGAAATCAATATCCCCACCTATCTCAATAGTTCCGTTAGTAAGTCTGGATGAGCCGAAAGTATATATAAAATCTCTTCCCACTCTTATCAGATCATCTGAGTTTTTCATTGTTATAGAGGAAGATTTATAATTTCCAGACACATCAAGAGTGCCACCACTCATTGTTACACTCGAGAGGTTGGCATCTCCATTTACTACAACATTTCCCGAAACAGTCGGACTTCCGGAAATGTTTCCATTTACAGTTATATTTCCTGATACGTTGGTATAAAGAGTAAGATTACCATTTACTGTTAAATCTTTGTTGAATGAAGAATTATTGATTGTGAGATTACCACTGAAGGTATCTCCGATAAGATTTGCGCCACTAGTCAGTGTTATATCTGTATTCGATAAGGTATTTCCTATATCAACGGTCTTTGTGACACTCAGACTTCCGCCTTTCAGAACGGTTTTACTTCCGTCAGCAACATATAGCACCGGTATTTTTGTACTATTAGAGGCGGAGATGTTATGAGTTTTTCCAGAAGAAAACTCCAGCACAAAAGAATCTGCAGGAATAAAACTAGAGTTTGTCACACTAAAGTCTCCACCCACAGTCATGCGTCCGTTATTTATCTTTTTACTGTTATTCTGATTTGTATTAGATATGAAGCTGCCTGCAATCTCAACAGTGTCTCTACTGTTTTGCATTGTAAGGGATGATTTACCGGTCGAATAAATATACTCGCCATCTATTTCCTGTCTGGTCTGCTGGCGGTAGTCTCCACCTACAACAAGCTTTCCGCCATTTATCTTCATATCTCCAGCTATCTGGATAACATCTCCTGTCACAGTAAGAGTATATCCGTTCAGGTCCATATCGCCTTCCAGGATTACAAGATCACCTTCTATGGTTTCATCTTTTGTAAGCTTATATCCAACTATCCCGTCTATTCCTTCGTATCTGAACTTGCAGCCATTTAAAATAAGACTATCCTTTACGAAGATTGTTTTTGAAACAACACCATCCTCGCTATGATTATCCAGCTCGAGTGTTGAAAATCTGGAAGTACTGCTAATATCTATTGTTTGAAGGGATTCTCCATTTAAGATAACTTTGTTAGTTCCTGTAGCTTTAAAGTTTGAACTAATAAAGTCACCACTCACATATATAGTTCCACAACTAAAGTTTCCACTGTTAAAAGGAAAATCAGCTAAATGCATTTTTGCACTGCTACTATAAAAGTTAGGTATTATATTTAGCTTTGAATCAATATTACCTTTTATATTAAAATCGGCGTTATCATATAGATTTAAATTGATTTTAGAACCGCTGTAATAGTAAACCGGCTGTACATCTCCCTCAACTTCAAGTTCACCGTATAATGTTATTGCAGTTCTTATATAAATATCCCCATCAACTTTTAATCCACCGTTTACTTTTATATTGTCAGTAATTGTTACATCACCATTAACTTCAAAATCAGATTCTACGCTTGTGTTTGATATTTCGAGCGATCCATTGATTCCCGAACCGGATAATGTACCTCCCCATCCCGTCATTCTAATATGAGAGTTATCTATTTTTACATCACTATCGGATACAAAAGATTTACTTATATGCAAACTTGTATTTTTTATTGAATTAGCCTTACTAATATCAAGATTTGCAACCTGATAATAATATTCAGAATATGATTCAGAAATTTCTATTCCAATCGTCTGCTCATTTTTCCCATCTAATACAAGCCACGCATCATTTTCAGTATAAAAACCATAACTACTATAAGGACTAACTGGAATAAGGTTTCCGGATAAATATATAGATCCTTTTGTAATTTTGTCTCTATTATCAGATGTAGTATTTACATAAATATCACCATTTATATCTACTTTATCTTCAGCATATTCCATTAAAAGAGCCGATGTTGCTGACTCATAAATGTATTCTCCCTCATTTTCCTCATCTGGCTTTCTTGATTGCAGTCTATAATCACCATTTACTATGAGTGTTCCCTTATTTATATCTATAACACCAGACATTTGAATAAGGTCGCCATTAACAGTAAGTGTGTGACCATTTAAATCCAACGTATCATCTATAATAACAAGGTCTCCATTATAAATTTCATCCTCTTCAAGAGTCCATCCAAACTCACCTTCAAGGTCACCATATCTAAGGCGACAACCATTTCTTATTAATTGAGATTTATTAACAATTTTGTCAAAAAAAACTCCATCCTCTGAATGATTATCCAATTCGAGTGTGGCAAGGGTCATTTTTTCTGAGTTGGATATGGTCTGAAGGCTGTCCCCTGAGAGAAATAATCTATGGTCTCCTCCAGCTTTAAATGTCGAACAATTAATATCACCCTTTACTTCAAGAGTTCCATTACTCATAGGTGTATTTGTGTATCCAAAGGTAGACGTATAGTTTCCATTAACTAGAACATATGCATCAGCATAGGACATATTAAAAACTACATTTTCTACATTTCCGCTAATAGTTATATTGGATTCATCGCAATATATATTATTTAGCGCACTCTCAGACACAATATCTCCCGATACATTCAAATCCCCATATGCTTTTATTGTATTATTTTGATAAATATTTCCTGACACATAAAGAGAATCGGATATTGTGAGTTCCGAATTTACTGTCAGATTTCCAATGAGATTTAGATTGCCAGATATAGTCGATTTACTTGATACAGTTAAGTCGCCTGTATATGTACCTTGAATAAAGTTTGTATCTCCGGCCACTTTAATATTTCCTGAAAATACTGACTCTCCCTGATCAAAAACTCCAGATACTCCAACTGTATCAACAAAAGAAACGCCTTCTTCCGAAGTGTTTTCAAGATATATATTATGAACTCCACCATTTTTAGCATCAATAACCTGAGGATATTCAGAAGATAGAATCAACTTATTATCAGCTGATGTGCTTAGACCATAAGTGTTTTTACCAGTCAAATACTCAATATTTCCTGACACAACAATAGAACCATTAGATACTGAAGAGTAATTGCTGGTTGAGTTTTCTACTATCAAGTCACCCTGTATCTGAACCAGGTCGTCAGGATTATTCATAATAAGAGTGGCCTTTGCCTTACCGAAAACCACCTCATCCTCTTCGACAGTCCGTTTTTGCATTCTATAACTGCCATTAATTATAAGGCTTCCACCACTAAGCTTTACGGTTCCACCAGAATGTATAAAGTCACTATTTACCGTGAGAGTATGACCATTTAAGTCAAGTGTTCCAGCTCCAAGTATAAGAAGATCATCATACTCTTCATCTTCTTCAAGAGTATATCCCATTATACCTTCACTATCTTCTATTGTGATTTTACATCCATTATTTGTCAGGCTATGATAGTTAAAAGAATCCTTTACAAGTATCCCATCCTCACTCGTATTACTCAGTTCAACTTTATTCAGTGATTCATTTGACATAGTAATAGTTTGCATGTTAAAGCCAGAGAATATAAATGTATTATTACCGCTTGCATTAAATCCTCCACCAAGCTTAATATCACCTTGTACTTCAATCGTTCCATTAGTAATATTGTATGAGTAGCTTTTAAAATTAAAATCACTTTCTACATACAGATAATCTGCTGCTTTTTGCATAGAAATACTAGTATAACCACTATCAGGATATGCATTAAAACTTCCATAGATAAATAGAGAACCATTATTAAATGAAATACTGCTACTCTTATTCATTTTGAAATCGCCATGAACAGTGAGTCTATGTCCATTTAGATTTATAGAACGGCTCTCGGCAATTTCAACGTCAGAAACCTCCATATCTTCCGACAGGGTTAAAGAACTGTTAACGATAAGAGCGTCATATTCTATGTTTTCTTCCTGTGATGAGGATAGACTTCTCTTCTGAACAGAAGAAGCATCGTTTGGAGATGCTTCTTCATCGTTTAATATACTGTTTTGTGATTTATAATCTTCTTCTAAAAAAGCACCCTTCTCTTTTGATGCCGCCTCAACATTTGTCCCATAGACAAAAGAAGACCATGGCAGCATTAACGCCACCATAGTCATAGCAATCACCTTTTTATACACCCTACGAATTTTCATTACCTACCCCTAATGTTCTTCATTTCTCTTTTTTAAAACTATAATAATCCCAGCCAATGATATAACTAGCAAAAATGCAACCGGTATTGTATAAGCATTGTCACCAGTAAAGATACTGTTTTTATCCTTTGCTGGATCATTATTATTCGTTACATCATTTGAAGAATTATCAGCATTATTATCTTTATTACTTTTATCCAGGTTATTATTCTTATTTGTTTGCAAATCCTTATTCGAATTATTTGAACCTAAATTTTCATTTTCTGGAACTGATGTGTCAATATTAGTGTATTCTTCCATCTTATCTCCAGAAGTCGAACTCTGTGATGTATCAGGACCAATACTTTCATCAGTTTTACTATACGTCGTATCTACAGATATAATGTTTCCGTTTTTGTCGTATTCATAGGTGGTAACACTTCCATCGTCGTGGACAACTTTTGAAACTCTACCATTACCATCATATGTATAATCATCTGCCCTTGAAGAAATATTGGAAAAAATAATCACAAAAATACTTAATGCCAAAAACAGAATCATTTTTTGACTATACTTATTCATAACACCATTCTCCCTTTGGCGAGATTACCATCTCTAGTCATACATTTAAAGAGCTGTGGCATATTCCACCTATTTTTGTCATAAAATCTCCATAATAATAAAGACCCGTCATAGCTGACGGGTCTTCGTATACTAGTTTTTATTTTTTAATGCATTATTCATTGGTCTTTTGGGCTGATGTAACATTCCCATACATAATGGTGGCCATCCAAAACGGTTATTGTCTACCTTGATTTTAGCTATTCTTTCAACCATCTTCAATGATTCTTTCTTTTTGTTCATTTCTTGTATCCTCCTTTTTTATTTTTGATATAACTAATAACAATGCGCATGTTATTATACCCATTTCATAAAAATGTATTAGTGTAATTGAAAGATTTATAAATACAATGAAAACATTTACGATAATAAACAACAAAACTAATAATCTTGTTGATTCCTTTGCTGACTTGTATTCTTCGATAGTTAGATTCATATTTTCATTATTTACAGCACCTATAAAGAATATACAGGCATATGATATTGTTGTAACAATAGTATATGCCTGTTCAACCTTAACACACAAACATACACAGATAACACAAAAAACAAGAGCAATAGAAGAAAAATAGCACATAATAAAACTTGTACAATGAAATCCACCACATCTCTTTCTTATTGTCAAAAAGGTCACCAAATAAAACAATACAGGAATAAATTTATCCATTATTACTGCTAATAATAAAATGGTACCAATCGATAAAAAGCTTTCAATTTGACACACAATAGCATAATTGTATTCTTCTTTCTCATTTGATGAAATAATATAATTGTCTACCAGAGCTGACGATAGCTTCTCAGAAATATTACTAATCACTTTTTCTCTCCTTTTTTCTAGAAGCTACCACGGGATATAAAAAAAATAAACACATGTTCCATATATGTGTTATTTTTGTCTTATTATAACTAAAAAAGCGACGCATCATTACGTCGCCGTTCTATCATTTAAACAGTGTATTGTGGAATTACTATTGTAAAAACAAATTCAGATTCCGAATATTTTATAGAGTATATCCCATCGTATTTTTCAACAGAACTAATACTATTATTTATCCCAAATCCGTGATTCTTTTGGTCAAACTTCGATGATACATACAATCCATTCGCAACCCTTAAACATCCATTATATGTATTTTTGACGGATATAAGTAGTTCCTCGCCTTCATATATTATTTTCATTTCAATGAGCTTTCTGTTACACGATTCACATGCTTCTATTGCGTTGTTTAATAGGTTTGCTAATATTACCACAATATCTTCTTTATTCAAATTAACATTTAATAAGTTATTGGTATTGAAAAGAAAAATAATACCTTTTTCGACCGCTTCGTGATATTTTGTATTAATCACTGCATTGACAATCGCATTATTAGTATCAATTAAATTATCTGTTGTAGTTCCTTTATTATCACTTTCTTCAATATAAGCCTTCAGTTCCTCTATATCATCTGAATTAATCAATTGTTTTATACATTCTATTTTATTATTGTATTCATGTGAGATTTGACGTTGTTTATCAATATCACTCATTACTTTTTCATAGTATAATAATTGATTTTTATTTTGAGTATTTATTATGTCTTTCTCTCTTAGTATTTTTTCTTTTTCAGCCATATCTCTAACAATGATCAAAACAAATACATCAATGCCTAATAATCCACATGCTATAATCCACATGATTAACTCAAGATGCTTTTCGATTACATAATCCGATTTATAAATAAAAGAAGCCGTCAAAATAATAGTAAATACCGGAAAAAACATAAGTTTTATCCAATCTGAATCTTTAAATAATAATAAAGTTTTTTTATCCACTATCCTATTAATTATCAACACAGCAAAAAAAAGAAAAGCTTTTGCAAGTAATACAATTAAAGGTTGAATAATACTTAATATCTCATTATTATTTGGCACAATCTCAATATATATAGCTAACGCCAAATATTCTGCCAAGAAATTAATACCAAAAAATAGAGCAACAACTATTATATTTTTAATATAGCCTTGAAAATTAAAAAATCTGAACACTAACGATGAAGCAACAAGAATCACTAGCACCTTTAAATACAAATATTTTTCAAAATATAAACTACATCCAAAAGAAATAATAAAAAGTAATAGATATCTAATTATTTTCTTAAATGAACTCTCGCTATTACCAAGGACACAAAATGTATCCACAAACATTGTTAAACAGTACGATTCTATTGCAAGTATAATGAGACCTTGAATAACATATATCATTAAAGACCTCCTTTTAACTCTGCATATTTCATCTTTATTTCTTTATAGTTCTTCTTTGATGCCATAATCTTCGTTCCATTTTTTAATTCGACAACATAACTATTAATTCTTTTAATATATTTCCAATTAACTAAAAAACTCTGCTGAACTCTAATAAATCCTTTATCTTTTAACAGTTCTTCGTACTTTGATATTGGAGCCCTGAGCGAATATCTTATATAGTCATCCTCTAAAATACAGAAATACAAATTATGCAACATGCTCTCAATATATACTATTCTATTTAGATTAATATTTTTTTTACATTCTTTAAAGTCAAACGAATATATTTCCGTATCAACTCTCATTTTCTTCATAATAGAAGAAACACTCTCTTCAACTGCACCTATAAAGTTAGGATCGTTCTTTAAAATATATCTTGTAGTATCAATGTAATATCCATCAATACTATATTTGGCAAATGCTGTAACTAAAACAATATAGCTGTCAACGCAAAATCGCCTTAAACTTTTAGCTATATCAATTCCATTAAATGAGCCTATCTCAATATCTAGAAACAAGATATTATATTGGGACATGTTGATTCCTAACTCAACTAATTCTTCTCCCGAATAAAAGCAATCTATTTTATATTCAAGCTGATTCTTTTCTAGATATCCAGAAATGATTCTTTGCAGCTTTTTTACAAAGATTTTTTCATCATCACATATAGCAATATTAATCATTTTTATACCCCCCCCTTTTTGTAAAGGCGCCTATTTTAGCGGTTTTTATTAAATAATCATTTTCAGGAAGTTGGCGTTATAGCGTTATTATATCATTATATTGACTAATATCAAATAAAAGTAGCGATGGGACGTGCACCCTCCGTCATACTGACAGCTATGCAACGCCCCACCGCTGATGAAAACAATGGATTTATTTATTACCTTTCAACTCATACACTTCGTCGGCTTGTTTTGCAACGTCCTGTGAGTGTGTAACTATGATAACGCACTTATTATCTTCGTGCGCAATCTTCTTAAAGATTTCCATGATGGCATCCTGGTTTTCTGGGTCCAGGTTACCTGTTGGCTCATCTGCCAAAACTACTGATGGCTCATAAGCAATTGCTCTTGCTATAGCCACTCTTTGCTGCTGACCACCGGAGATCTTAAGTACTCTACGGTTTGCCTCTTCCTCAGAAAGTCCAACCTTCTTCAGGAGGTCCATTGCCAGCTGCTTCTTGCTTTCTACCTTGATCTTAGCGAGGTCTATAGAAAGCTCTACATTCTCTCTCGCTGTGAACTTAGGTAGAAGGTTGTAGCTCTGGAAAACTACTCCTACATCTTTACATCTGTATTTATACTTATCAATATCTGTTATGTCTTTTCCGTCGAAAATTATCTTGCCATCTGATAACTTATCAAGTCCTGCCAGGAGCGAAAGAAGTGTTGTCTTACCAGCTCCGGACTTACCTACGATGGCATATACCTTACCGGCTTCAAACTTACAGGAGAAATCCTTAAGCACGTAGGTCTTTTTGTCATATGTATATGCTATATTATCAAGTTCAAGTACGCTCATTTAACCCACCTCCTTAATCTCTCTCTGTCAGTATCTTCAGCGGCTGATATCTCATGATGAAGATAATGGCTATCAGACTGGAAATGATTGAAAGAAGAATACCTATTCCAACCATCTGAAGTACTACCACTCCATCAACCGCATAACTAACTGAATCTATATAATTAACAGGTCCTACAATATCTCCACCCTTGGTGAATGTTCCCTGGTTCATCTGCTGACCACCCTGTGGTCCCTGCTGCTGTCCGCCAGGTCCCTGCTGCTGATCACTTCTACCGAAGTTAGACTGCTGTGAATTCTGGCTTGACTCCTGCTGCTCAACCTGTGTCTCCAGGAGCTTATTTGTAAGTGGAACTGATGCTGCAGCTCCAATACCTGTACCAATAAGAATTGCAAATATTGTCACGATGAATATTTCAAGCATGAACTGAAGTGCAACTTTGTATTTATGCATACCGATTGCAGTAAGTACACCAACCTCGTACTTTCTCTCACGGATATTGAACATGTTCAGAACTACAAGGATGATAGCACCGATTGCAAGAATAACTAAAAGGAATGCTGTAGCAAAATCCTTAAGATTTTCAAGTGGAACAAGTGATGCTTCATAAGAAGCTACATCGCTGGATGTAAGTACATACTTGTCGCCTTCCTTGTCCTTAAGATATGATTCAAACCCATCATAGCTATCCATATCCTTGAAAACAAATGAACCAGTTGTTGAAGCATTAAGCTGCTTATCTTCTTCTTCCTGATTCTCAGCTGAAGAAGCTACTATACTGTCTACAACCTTTGTAGATGTAAGAATCTCATTTGCTGGATCATTTGCATTTCCTGTTGACATGCTGCTTGAAGAATCGCTGTTCTTGTAGATACCAACAACCTCAAGTTCGTATGTCTCTTCTTCATCCTGAAGATTCTGAAGTGTTATCTTATCACCAACACTGATGCTGTTATATGTTGCAAGCTCTGAAGAAACTACACAGACCATCTCGTCTGTATCTTCATCAAACATAGAACCTTCTTTAATAGTTGCAACACCAGTATTGAAGTCTTCCATAGCATCATCAGAACTGAAACCTGTAAGCTTGAAGTCACCCATGCTTGCCATCATAGTTTCTGGATCCTGCTGCTGCATTCCAGGCCCCTGCATACCGCCTTGCATGTCTCCACCAGGCATCTGCTGTCCATCCATACCAGGCTGCATCTGATCCTGAGACATCTCTGTGCTAGCCTCAGTTGTTTCCTCTGTCGCCTCCTCATCAGCATCCGTTTCTGAGCTTACTTCTGCATTTGGATCGATTGGTGCAAGATCATCATTACCGTTCAGAATAAGCATATTTGTATAGTAGAAATTATCTACATATTCTGTACCTGCATATTCCTGCATCTGATCAAGTGAAAGGCCAGATGCCTCTTTCAGTACTTCCTGCATAGCAGATCTGTCTGACATATCCACGCCACTATTCTGAATCGTTTCCATTACATATGCTCTATCCACATTGATATGAGCTGTAATATTAAGATTCTCCATATTGCTCTGTCTGGCATTCTCTGAAGACTTTCTGATAGAAAGTGCCACGCATGAAGAAGCCGCGATCACAGTTACTATAATACCTATCAGTATGTTTCTGCCTAGAGATCTGGATATATTCTTGAAAGCATTTTTGAATATATACATTTTAGTTCTCCTTTAGTAAAAATAAATCATTGTTTTCTTTTTTATTATGCTGCAATGTAGAAATCTTCTGCCTCAGCCTGATCATAAATGATCTCTATAGCTCCTCTGTCTCTTTTTCCAGGTCCCTGTCCAGGTCCCTGTCCAGGACCACCTTCATGAGATTTCTTAATTGCTCCCATAACAAAGAACATTACAAGTCCACCGATAACAAGGATGATAGCTATGATTGCAATCATTTTACCGGTACTACTCTTTTTCTTCTTATCTTCTCTATTCTCTTCTGACATATTATTCTCCTCCTTATATACGTTAGAAACTCTTGATTCGTTTCTGACATTAATCAACGCCAATCATTATGAGTCTCTTTTTACCAATAACAATAATAAATAAATCCCTTTATAAAATCCCACTTGCTTTTGTAAAAAAAATGTCAAGAAAATGTCAACGGGGTGACTCTTTTGTAAGAAACGCCTCAATCAGCCCAAAACAAAAAACAGGGCGTGCGATTCCACGCCCTGCTCTTTGTAATCATACAAATATATTCATTAATCAAAAATCTCGTTATCGTTGTATGGATTAAGAGGTCCTTCAGCATATCTTTCTCTTGGGAATGGCTTATGCTCATCTGAGTTGAAGCACTCGCAAACCTCATCAGCAACGAAACGTCCAAGATTTGTAAGACGAATGTCATTGCCTGTATCCTCAATAAGACCATACTCTGTAAGAGCAGCTCTCTTCTTCTTGAAAAGATCATCAATCTTGTATCCGCCAGAGTTCTTCTCAAATCTCTTCTTGATGATGAACTGGTTCTTAAGTGGAAGAACGATCTTCTGTCTGATCTTCTCTTCTGTGCTATGCTTGTAAGCACGTGTGATAGGAAGCTTTCCTTCATCGATCATATTGTAGTACTCATCGAAGTTGTAAGAATTGATGTCAAATCTATCTCTATAGCTTGAGAATCCTGAAAGACCGAAACCAACCTGATCAAACTGTGCACAACACTGATTGTATGCATAGTGTGAGTAGATTTTCTTATCCTTAGAGAATACTCTACGAAGTGTTTCGTGATATCCGTAGTTCTCCATCATCTCTTCTGCGATAGATTTCATCATCATTGTATTCTTGAAGTCAGGAATATCATCAATTCCTGAACCTCTCTTACGACGATTGATAACACCCTGTCTGTCACCGTAAGCCTGAACCTTCAGACGATAAATCTGAATCTCGTTCATTGGAAGCTCAACCGCCTGCTCCATAACGTCTGTCCAGTTCTCAAGTGTCTCACCTGGGTGACCGAAGATGAACTCGATATTTACATCAAATCCATAATCAAGTGCCTTGTAAACAGAATCGATAGCCCACTGAGCATCGTGTGGTCTGTTCATCAGTTTCAGTACGTCGTTATTAAGTGACTGAAGACCGATTGTAAGACGTGTTACGCCGTGATCCTTAAGGATCTGCATTTTCTCACTGCCCTCTGGTCCTACGATTGAATTAGGTCCAAGGTCTACGTTATGCTGTTTGCAGTTTGTAAAATCAACTCTCTTATCAAACTCTGTAAGGAAATGATCCAGAAGAGCTGGCTTAAGGTTAGTTGGTGTTCCACCTCCTAAAAGAATAGAACGTGGTTTAATATTTTCCTTACCAAACTTATTAAGGAAAAGGTCCATCTCTCTGATTAGATAGCCTATGTACTTTTCTTTCTCATCATCACAAGGACCTACCTTGTTTGGATAGTGACAATATGTACACTGCTGAATACAGAATGGGATATGAACATAAATGTCCATTCTGTCATCTTCTGGCCAAACATAATCATCCAGATACTCAGGTCCCTGATCAGGATACTCTGTAATAGGTGGATAGTGAACTGTTGGCACGAAATCGCCATCGTCACAAATAAGACCCAGTCTTTGAAGCTCGGCTACTTTCTCGAACTTCTCTTCGGCGTGTATAAACAGCGCCTCTCTTTCTTCTTTAGATAACATTATAAAAATCCTCCCCATGATTTTTATGTTTTTATTTTTATAACTTATTAAACTTGTTTATACTTATTTAATAACTAATAAAATACTTAAAACTACAACTGCAATCAGTAGAATTCCAATGATTGCAAAACTAAGGATAGGCGGACGTTTCTGTTCTGGTAGTATTAATGCCTGTGCTGCGAAGTCTATATCTCCAGCCATTTCCTCAACTCTTCTCATCCAGTCATCCTGGGATGATGCTTCCTGAAGAGCCTTCTCAATTCCGTCCTCGCCAATCTTATCAGTAAGGGCCTTGCTGCAAAGGAAAAATGCATTCTCCCCTTTTTCCACTTTATAAACTTCACTCATGTTTGGTGTGTAAGAAGGTTCCATACCTATTCTGGTATGTTCCCTCTTTTCTGACTGATGCACCAGTTTCTTGTCTACAAAGTAGAGAACTCGGCTTGTTCCGGAAATGATCCATCTAAAATGTGATTTAATGAGCATCATTATTGCTGCATCACACATATAAACGTTTCCAGGTTTATTTTTAACAAATATAGCATTATTCATGAAGTTACAGATAGATACAAGAGGTCCTTCCTGTAAGGCAGGTCTCCTGGTGAAACTATTAACAAGAATGTCGGCAATCCTGCCTTCTATCTCGCCGTTAGTATCACTTCTTTTTTCTATCATAGAACATATCAGGCTCTTGCCCCTCGTGCTGCATAGGATCCTCTGACTTCCTTCTGCCTCGCTTCCTGCTTCGAGATGATTTCTGCTTGTGATCTTTATCTCTTCCATATTCGTCCTTTCCTCCGTGCTTTGGTCCTGTGTAATCTGGATCCTCTTCAAGAATCAAAGCGAATCTCTGAGGAATCATTTCAAATCTATCTACAAGATTGAAGCCATAGTACTTCAGCTGCTGGATCAGAAGATCTGGGCTGATACCAGGTCCGTAGTAAGATGGAACTCCAGGAGCTGTAACGTTATTATCTACGATGATAATACGTCCGCCCTTACGAAGTGCTTTGTGTAATGTATCAATAAATGAATCCTTAACAAACTCAATATCTGTGATGTAAGCTGCGTGATACATTGAACACATGAAGATGGTATCTACGCTGTTATCACTGAGTCCGGATTTATTCATCTTTGTAATGATAGTCTTGATATTCTTGATATTATATCTCTCAATAAGATCATCAACATACTTGAGGGCATTCTTGTTCAGCTCTGTCGCATAAACCTTACCCTTGTTTCCAACCTGCTGTGAGAAATACCATGTGAAGAATCCACTACCACATCCGATATCGGCAATGTGCTCACCCTCTTTGATATTAAAGAATTTGCACATCTCATCTGTCTTCTCCCACATCTTACGGTATGGGTTATTAAATATCAAGTACTCATTCCACTCATTGATAGTATTGATTGAGAAGTCCTTACCATCATAGTCGAAGCTTGCCTCAAATGAAGCATCAACTGGGTCCGGTTTCTCAAGGTGGAATTTATAAAGCAGATACTGCTTTAATCTTTCAAAATCATTTCCACAGAAGAAATCTGCATACATTTCTACCAGACTGTCTTCTGTCATCTTCTTACGTTCTTCGTCACTTGCCAGCTTGTAATCGATGAACCACATGAGAGCTGTATAGTCATCACCAATTCTCTCCTTTGGCCAAAGCTCTTCAAACTCTGCACGAGCCTCACGAAGCTTTGTTTCATCGTTCTCCATAATACCTTCATACATCTTACGGCCTGGCTTCTTACCTCTTACTGTGTAACCAGATGTAGATGTACCGATGATTCTATATCTTGCAAGTGAAACATTTGAATCTACGAAAATCTCATTTTCTGCAAGCTCTGGCTTCTCAGGTGCTCCTGCAGGAACCTCAACCTTGTCGAAAACAAGAGCATATCTCTGAGGAGTAAACTGGAATGCATCCTTAAGCTTGAATCCATAGTAGTAAAGCTGTGAAATGATCAGGTCTTTACTGATATATGGTCCATGGTAAGGAAGTTCCTGACCTGTAACCAGGTCATTATCTACAACGATCAACTGACCCTTGTCATTAAGAGCAGTTCTGATACTTCCAATAAACTCTTCTCTCTCTCCATCTGTAAATGCAGCATAAACATTGTGGAACAGAGAGCAGACATAAACTACATCAACTCTTATATCTGATGAAAGTCCAATACCTTCGAATGAACTCTCAACAACTTCTACGTTACCAATCTTATTCTCATCTATATAGTTACGAAGGAACTCAAGATGTCTTGGGTTTGTTTCGATAGCATAGACCTTACCCTTCTCACCAACAACATCAGAGAACTTGAATGAATAATATCCCGGACCAGATCCTACATCAGCAACTGTCATGCCTTCTTTAAGATCAAACCTTTCCATGTTCTCACGAGTAGACTCCCAACGCTCACGGTCAGGGTTGTTGAACAGGATAAAGTCCTCAAGGAATCTCATTCTTGCCTTGATCTCAATGTTATCCCCAGGGCCATACTCCTTAATATGATATTTGTACTGAAGATAGGTCTTAAGATTTGAAAAATCATCCTGAGCCATCATCTCATAGAATGCCTTTGTAAATGGCTGAGCTAAGAGATCCTTCTGTGCTTCTGGAGGTGCAAGGAAATATCTACACATCCACTCAAGAGCTGTGTACTCACCACCGAAGTTCTCATTAGGGATTATTTCTTCATAAATAGAAATAGCCTTCTCCAGTTCTTTTTTCTTTCCGTTTTCAAAATAACTCAGAATAGCCTTGGCAGCATCTGTACCACCCTCTGTGATATCGAATGAATCCAGACTTCCAAGGTGGATAAGTGACTGTTGATCCTCAACTCTGAGTACTACTGGACTTTTTTCTTCCATCCTACTTAGATTTCCTTTCCTTCTTTTTGACTAGTTATAAGTCTATAATATTCACCCTTTGCTTCAATAAGCTGAGTGTAATTACCTGTTTCAACAACGCTTCCATCTTTCATAACAACTATCTGGTCTATATCCTCAGTCATGTTAAGTCTGTGCGCAATTATAAGAACCGTTGCATCTTTAATAATATTAAATATATTCTTGCGGACTCTTGTCTCAGTCTCAGAATCAACCGCACTGAGCGCTTCGTCCAGAATAAGAATTCTCGGTTTCTTGATGATTGCTCTGGCAAGACCTATGATCTGTCTCATACCTTCGCTGATGGTTTCATCATCATCATTAGTCTCAGTATCAAGTCCATCTGGAAGGCCTTCAATAAGACTGCTTACTTCCATCTTCTCAATAAGAGACTTTACATCTTCCTCACTTACATCCTTGGTTCCATAAAGGATGTTATCCATAATGGTTCCTTCGATAAGCTTAGAATCCTGAAGAACTACCGTGATCATATCCCTGGTATCTGCAAGGGAATAATCAGTCAGGTTCTTACCATCAATGTAAATGTCACCAGAATAATTATCATAGAATTTAAGAAGCAGATTTGTAAGGGTTGTTTTACCCGCTCCAGTTGCTCCAACAAGAGCCGCTGTTTTTCCGCCACCAAATTCTATTGTAACATCTTTCACTACATTTGTCTTTCCATCATATGAGAAAGTTACATCTTTAAATGCAACTCCCTTTTCAGGTACATCTGCAGCCTTTTCTTCTTCACCCTGCTTAACAAGTCTCGAAGCTGTTCCTTTGTCCTCGATCTTAATATCGATGACCTCGAAAACTCTCTCTGCACTTGCAAGGAAGCTCTGTACCTGGATGAGTACATTACCAAGGCTGTAGACTGCATCCATGAACTGCTTTGAATACATGATGACCGCCTGAAGAACACCGATGGTGATGACATCTTCTATAGCATAATGTCCGCCTACAACTACTGTAACCATGAAGCTGACATTTCCAAGTACCAGCATGATAGGATTTATGATTCCGCTGAACATACTGGACTTGATGCATACATTTGTATACTCTTCACTCTTTGCTACCATCTTCTCACTGGTATAGTCAGTGGTTCCAGCCATTTCCATGGTTCTGAAGTTCTTCATGGATTCCTCAATATGACCATTCATAGCACCAAGTGCCATAGTCTGTCTCATGAAGTAGCTTCTCATTTTTCCAGAGATGATAGCTGAGATGATGGTTGTCAGGATTGCTGTTACGATGGAGATGAGGGCAAGCTGCCAATTCTTCATCAGCATTATCACAGCGCATCCGATTATCATAACGAATGTAGATATAAACTGTTCCAGCACCTGAGCAACTGTACTAACTCTCTGAGAGTCATTTGTTAAACGGCTCATTATATCTCCATAATTATTTGTATCGAGATATGAAAGCGGTGCATGTATTATTCTTTCAAAAAGATCACGCCTCATTACCAGAGACAGATTTTCTGAAAGCTTCATTGCGCTGATATTTTTAATGTATTCTATAAGAGAATTCAGAACGAACACAACAATCAGTGCGATCATTATGCGGGTGATATCCTGCGTAAATGTTTCGCTGTTTCTATATATCAGGCAATTGATAGCTGTCTGAACCAGAATAGGAACAGCCAGCTTACAAACTATGGTAAGAAGGATTGTAACAATGAGTACTGCACATATCTTCTTCCATCTGAAAATAAAGTTCGAAAGTCTTGCTATGATCTTACGAGTATCCTTAGGACTTCTTTTTTCCATTGGTGGCGCCTGTCCACCTGACATTCCCATCTGCATCAGATAAGCCCTCCTTCCTTCAAGGTGTAGGACTTATCACAAATCTTCGCACTGCCTGAACGCTCAGTAATGAAGATGAGTGTTGTCTCAGAATAGTTCTCACGAATATTCTGCATGATAGCCTTCTCAGTTGCATAATCAAGTGATGAAGTACTATCATCTATTATTAGTACATCCGGATTCGCTGCCAGAGCACGGGCAATCATAAGCCTCTGTCTCTGACCACCGGAAACTGTATTACCACTGGCATAGGCTAGTGAATCATAACCATAGTCAGATGATGAAATGAATTCATCTATCTCAGCTGTCTTAGCTGCCTTTATAGCATCTTCCTTGGAAATGTACTCTCGTCCAAGAGTAAGGTTATCCATGTAGGTTCCGCTATAAATCGAATTATTGTAAGCACCAACAGTAGCAATCTTCTTTCTCAAATCCTCGCTGCGGTACTCATTTATATCCTTATCATTCAGGAGAACCTCTCCCTCAGATGCTTTATCAAGGCCAGCCATCAGAAGTGCCAGAGTTGATTTGCCACCGGAGGTTGTTCCCACTATGGCAATATGCTCGCCCTTCTTAACATCAAGACTTACATTCTTCAGAACAGACCTGCCTTCCACATAAGCCTTGCTTACATTCTTTACGCTTATACTGTTGATAGAATCAAGAGTCTCGCTTCCTCCCTTGGAAATCTCAGCCTCTTCAATCTCAACAATACGTGCCAGTGATGGCTTGATCTCAGAAACTGTACGAGCCAGGTTGGAGCTGATCATTATGGACATCAGTATCTGCTCAGAATATGTAATGGACATCATTACATTTCCTATGGTTGTGGAATTATCCTGACTCTGGTATCCGATCATGAATACGATAACTACGATAGTGATATTCATGATGAACATTACTATAGGATTCAGAGAACTCATGATCGTAAGAACCTGAATGTTCTTGTTGTAGAGATCTGTATTCTTTCCCTCAAAGCTATCCTCTTCATAGCTCTCAGTATTTGAAGACTTAATAAGTCTCATACTGTGCAGAACCTGCTGAAGCTTTGAATTAATCTTATCTATTCTCTTCTGCACCATCATGAAAAGTGGTGAAGACTTTTTGATGAAGATGTAAACGATGATGATCTGAATAACAATAAAAGCAAGGAAGATGAGTCCGAACTTCAAATTGATATAGAAGATCATCAGGAATCCACCAACTGCGAGAAGTAGTGGTTTATAAACAAGATCGATAGTTATCTTGATGATTGAAATAACCTTCTCGATATCACCAGTAAGACGGGTGATAACTGAACCGCTTCCAATCTTCTTAACCTCTGTATAACTGAGGTGCGTAACCTTATCATAAAGTTTAACTCTGAGTTCATTACCGAACTTAAGTACTGCAATATTTATAAAAATGAATGAGAGGTAACCACTTAAACCAAGAATTGCTGTAAAGACAAGCATCTTGATTCCGATAGAATAGACTACGTCCAGATCACCCGTCATGATTCCCTGATTAACAATGTCTCCCATGAGTCTTGGAAGGATGACTTCAGAGAGTCCCTGAAGGGTTGTAAATATAACTGCAAATATATATAAAACAGGACTTTTATAATATTTTTTTATTATATCCTTCATGCCTTTCATAGTCTGATTTTTCCTCAATTTCTAAATTTAAACGCAACATTAAAATTTTATCATATTTATATATATAAAACAAATATTTAGTAAGGCCTTTACACAGAAAATGCCAGAAGGGAAAACCCTTCTGGCGATTATAATTTAAGCAATACTCCGATGTATGTTCTTTATGCAGTATATGTATGAAGACCCATATAAGCTCCGTTTGCCATAACCATTCCGTAAGCTGTCTCCATCTCAGTTGAGCACTCCAGCATGTTCATACGAACTCCTGAGTAGAAGTCATCTGTTGTGATAACCTGCTCACCGATATTTGTTGTAATGGATTCTGGCGCTTCGTTGTATGGCTCAGCTGTAAGGATTTCCTTCATAGCTGATGAGAAGTGAGGCATTGAATCAGGAAGTGAAATGTACTTCTGAACCTTAACCTTGCTCTCAAATCCAGGCTTCAGCATACACAGTTTTTTCTTTGATGTCTTTTCCATAGCACTTGTTACGAATGCAAGAGCCGCAGTCTTCATAACACCACGTCTTACCTCACTATCGAAGGAAACGAACATAGCATTCATATCCTGCATTGTTGGCTGCTTGTCAGCAAATGCTGCTGCGATAACCTTCTCGTTTGGATAAACACCAAGACCAAGCAAGAAGTTCTTATAAACATGCTCCATTTCCTCGCTGATAGGAACAACTCTGTCACCATTAATATCCGCCTCATGGCTGACCATGATCTTAATGAGACCCTGTCTGAACTGTTCTATTCTTTCCTCTGTCACATAATCAGTTGGAAGGAATTCATGTCTCTTGGCATCTGTAAGTGTGAAGTCCACAACTCTGCGTCCTTCAATAGCAAGATCCTCAACAGCATTAACAAGATCCTGACTGAACTGTGAGAATGTATCGCTCAGCTGTTCAGCTCTCTGACGAAGCTGTCTGATGATATCACCAAATACATCCTGTGCATTCAGTTCTGCCATCAGCATATTTCTTTCCTGTGCAAGAGCACTCTTAATGCAAGCATCATGATACCCCTGCTCAGTTTCTCTCTTTGCAGATGGGAAAGCAAAAAGTCTCTTCTTAACAATAGCAAGAATAGAATCCTTCATGCCTTCGTACTCGTTAGATGGTGAATACTGAGCAAGCATTGTCTCAAGGTTCTTTGCCTCTTCGATCATGTTCTGATCCTGCTCACATCCGCCAATTCCGGCACAACCTATGATCTTCATTGTAACGAATGGACCATATTCTCTCATATACTTTTCAATATTAGCATCCAGCTGCTGTGACATCTTAATTCTAAGTGTCTTAGCAATAACCGGAATATCAGTTTTAACAGTATTCAGTGCCTGTGGAAGTGTTGTCGCCAGTCTGTCCACTCTCTTCTTAATATCCTTATAAGCAGGAGCCGGGAACTGACCAGTTTTGATAAGACCATTTACTGAAAGGTCTATCTCGTCTCCAGGACTACCCATCATGAAATTGCGCATCTCGCCAAATGTATTCTGGATGTCAACATTCATCTTATCGTCTTTATCAGGCATCCTGTTCATACGTGAATAAGCCTCTGTAAATACAGAATGCTCCACGATATTCTCAATCTCTTTAACTGGGATCTTATAATCCGCTTCATTGACAACCTTGAAATAACCCAGCTGACTCTTCTCAAAGAATGAATCTCTAAGTAACTGACGCTGTCCTTCTTCGTTCTCGTCATCAATGTATTTATTATGTGCCAGCTTATACAAGAAGTAAGCAACATCGCTGAAGATAATCCCATCAGGAATATACCCCTGCTCGTCCTTCTTTCCGGAAACAAGCATGCAGCTGTCGAACATATTGTCACACATGTTAAGTCTGTGAGGGCCACTCTCAAAGAGGTAATTCTTACCCTCATATCCAGCCTGGATGTATTCTGAAACCTCCATCATTGTTGCCTGACCATTTGCAAGAAGAAGAGTCCTGAGCTCATCATCCTCATAAATAGACTTATTAGCAAATAATGTATCTGGCATAAGCAGACATCCACCAACGCGGACATTCTGCCACTTTCTTGACTTAGCATATCCCTTGATGTTGTAAGTAACATCTGCAAGGATACCACTACCTGTTCCACCACAGGTACTAGACACGATAATAATATCCAGCTTCTTTGAAACTGAATCACTGTACATATCCTCCAGCTTCTCAAAGAGGAGGATTCTCATATCTTCATAAGCATTAGAAAACATAAGTCTTCCGACCTGTCTGTTTCCCTGTGCTCCTTCTGTTCCTATGTTAAGCTTTGGAAAATCAGGGCTCATCCATTTTGCCAGGTTAGTCTGAACTGGCTGTCCCTGGTAGCCCTTCTCCAGAATGTCCTCTAAGTTAGGACGATAGATACTCAGCACCTCAAGAGCATTAAGTCCATCTCCATCCTTGCTGGCTTTAATAGTATCTTCCATCTCTGGAATATTAGAATCTATCATAAGATAGTGAATGTTATCTTCTGAGGTGATTTCATTTCTCAGCATTGCCTTAAGCTGAGTACAAACTTTACCGCCTACACCACCTAAACCTATCACAAGAAGGTCCCCGTTAATTCTCTCGCCTTCTTCGTCTTTACCGAATATTCTTACATCACGAAGTCTGGAAAACTCTTCCTTTTGTGTTTCAAGTAAGATCATTTTGTATCTCCTTAATTCCCCTGTACATAGATAATCCGTATTATACACCATTTCACACAAAAAAGACACACCTTTTTGTTATAATTTTACAAAAAGATGTGTCTGATTTACATAATATTTACTAAACAAATTAAGCCTTGTTTGCTGAACCAAATACAGCTACACGATCCTTAACTTCGTCTCTGATTGCCTGTGCACCAGGAGCAAGAAGCTTACGTGGGTCATAACCCTTACCCTGCTGATCCTTGCCTTCCTCGATGTACTTACGTGTTGCAGCAGCGAATACAAGCTGGCACTCTGTATTAACGTTAACCTTAGCAACGCCCATTGAGATAGCCTTCTTAATCTGCTCATCAGGAATTCCTGAACCGCCGTGAAGTACAAGTGGTGTATTACCAACCTCAGCCTTAACAGCCTCAAGTACCTGGAACTGAAGTCCTTCCCAGTTATCAGGATACTTACCGTGGATATTACCAATACCACAAGCGAGCATATCAACGCCAAGATCATTGATCATCTTGCACTCTGCAGGATCTGCGCACTCACCTGTTGATGAAACGCCATCCTCTTCTCCACCGATTCCACCAACCTCAGCTTCGATTGAGATACCCTTCTCGTGGCAGATAGCTACAAGCTCTTTTGTCTTCTCAATGTTTTCATCGATTGGAAGTGAAGAACCATCAAACATGATAGATGTGAATCCAGCTTCTATACAAGCCTTTGCACCTTCATATGAACCGTGATCAAGGTGAAGTGCAACTGGAACTGTAATTCCAAGTGACTCATCCATAGCCTTAACCATAGCTGAAACTGTCTTAAATCCAGTCATATACTTACCAGCACCCTCAGATACTCCAAGTATAACAGGAGTCTTAAGCTCCTCACACTCAAGCAGAATAGACTTTGTCCACTCGAGGTTGTTGATGTTGAACTGTGCTACAGCGTATCCGCCAGCAACAGCCTTCTCAAGCATTTCTTTTGCTGAAACTAACATGATGTTACCTCCGTATATTTTTATTAAATTAAACTTAGTTAATTTTTATCGCAAAAAATATTATAACCTAAACTCTAAAGGCATACAATACAAAATGTTAAACTTATCTAACTATTTTTTTAGCACTATTTTCTCTTACCAAACAGTCTGAGCAGCTTCAGGAAGAGGTTGATGAAATCCAGATATAACTGAAGTGCACCGTAAATTCCGATAGCCTGTGTTGAAAGACCTGTGTTCATACGCTCAAACTTAGCAATCTTATTTACATCATAAGCAGTGTAAAGTGTGAATACTACAACACCTAAAATAGTAAATACGAAATCAGCTGTTGTAGATCCAAGGAAGATATTTATTATACTTCCAAAAAGAACTGCTAAAAGACCAGCAAAAAGGATTGGTCCCCATCCAGTAAGATCTTTCTTTGTTACAGCTCCATAAATTGCCATAACGCCAAAGATAACAGATGTCATAAAGAATACTGTAACGATTGAGCTAAGTGTAAACGCAAGGAAAATAACCGAGAAGGTTATACCATTTACTATTGCAAATGCATAAAGCATTATTGCCGCCATAGCAGTATTGTCTTTCTTAACTGCATAATTACATCCCGCTACGAGAAGAAGTTCAACCCCCAAAATAAGGAAGATGCCAACTCGTCCCATTGAAAATACGCCAATATAGAATGCAGGATATGCAGCAACAACAAGTGATGTAATACCTGTCAAAAGCAGCGCAATAAACATATATACGAAAGAAGCTGTAAGAGCACTATTTAATGTAGCAGCTGAAACCGCAGCAGCCATTGCATTTCCAGCTCTTCTTTCCTGATATCCTCTATGATGATATCCTCTGTTATGATGATATCCCTGATTTGATGTATCACCCCAGGCTGATCTGTCATTTGACTGATTGTAGTCAATCCTACCCATATCCATGTTCATAGCAGCAGTCTTGCCAACACCATCAAACATTCCAATGTTTGCAGCCTGTGCTTCTGGATTGTAGTACTCATCTCCCAGGTCCACTCTTCCATAACCAGCCTGCTGATATGGATTTACTGGCTGATCGTATGAATCAACCTGTGTATATGGATTCTGTGGGAAGTCATATACTGTCTGATCATTTGGCATAGGCTGACCATAACCTGGGTCAGTGTATGATGGCTGACCGTAGCCTGGCTGGCTGTATGGTGTCTGACCATCTGCCTGGTAATATGAACTACCATCATAATAGTTATCATTTGGCTGTCCATATCCATTTCCATTGTCTTGTGGATTATGCTTTAATTCCATTCTTTCACTTTCCTCCTTTGCTAATCCCTAAAAACCTTCTACTCGTCTCTGTCTACGAACTTCTAGTCTCTTCTTCGCACCTTCCCATTCAGCCTTTTCGACTTCAGTTTCAGGGGTGAGTCCATATTTAAGTGGAACCGGTCTTCCCTTCTCATCCACCTGAACCTCTGTGAAGTATGCGCGGTTTATAACTCTTCTCTGACCACTGTCTCTTTCTTCAATGTAAACATCAACTCTTACTTCCATTGATGTACGTCCAACGTATGTAAGCTTAGCTCTCACAACAATGATGTCATTAAGAAAGCATCCTGCTTTGAACTGGAGATTATCGACAGCAGCTGTGGTTACATAGCCACCGCAATGCCTTGTAGCTGCAATTCCTGCAACCTCATCCATCCAGCTCATAAGACGTCCACCGAAGAGTCGGTCATTTCCATTTATATCCTCATACTGAATGCATTTAAGCCACTCAGTTCTGGATTCTTCTACTGTTTTATAACTTTCGTATGCCATATTACTTCTTTCTTTTTTACTTACGTCGCCTGCATCATAGCGGCACAAAAACTACCCCTTATAATAACATATATCAGAGTATTTTTACAACTCATCACTATCTAAATCTATTGTGAACGGGCCATCGTTTATCAGCTTGCAGCTCATGTCCGCTCCAAAGCTTCCCGTTTCTACCTTCATAGCATTTCCATCAGGTCTGTCAGCCGCCATCTCTTTACCCAGAGCTGTGCATTTATTAACTATGTAATCATATAGTTTTTCTGCATGTTCTGGAGAACCGGATTTTATAAATGAAGGACGATTACCTTTCTTGCAATTTGCATACAGCGTAAACTGGGAAACAAGAAGAAGGTCGCCACCTACTGAAGAAATATCCAGGTTTGTTTTCCCTTCAGAATCAGCAAAGATCCTAAGCCCCAGAAGCTTCTTTATCATCTTATCTGCAATCTCTTCTGTATCTGTATCGCAAACTCCGATAAGAACAAAAAAGCCCTTTCCAATTTCTCCTATTACATTTCCATCTACAGTCACACTTGCTTCTGTAACTCTCTGAATCAAAAACTTCATAATATTTCCTTTCAGGTTTCAATCAATAACTTAATCATTCTATCAAAAAGATGTAAAAAAGTGAACTGGTTGAATAAGATTAAATATTGAAACAAAGCCTTTATGTTATTATAATAATAGTATGTTTAACATCATTAGGAAGGCACAAAAATGGACGATAAGTATTCATTCAAAAAAACATTTTCAAATACAAGATTTCTAGCTTGCGTCTCAACTATTTTTATATTGGGATTTCTTATCGCGCTCACAATCATCCATCGCAGTTCCTTTTCTGATAATACGGAAATAATACCATATGATGATATGTGGTCTTATGAAACAGGTTCTTTAGTAGATTTCAATAATATGAAAACTGACGAACATTTTGTAATCCACAAGAGAACCAACGAAGATGAAATCAACAACAACAGCTTATGTTTCTACAGTAAAAATATTCATTTCACTGTTTATCTCGACGGTGAACCAATCTATGATTTCCACCCTGACAACGCAAAGGTATTCGGAAAAGGCTATGGAATTTATCCACATTCAGTAAGTATTCCCGTCATTTACAGAGATGGCGATATTAAAATAGCTATCGATAACTTATACGAAGGCAAAGCCGGCTATATCATAGATATGCATCTGGATACAACTAATGATTTTATGATAGCCCAGCTCCAAAAGAGCACTCCGGACTTTCTTGTCTGTCTGGTCATTTTCATCTTCGGATTTGTTCTTTTCGCAATCAGTCTGTTTGGAAAATATTTCGGAGATGCAAGGTTCGAAATTATAAGTATCGGATGTCTAGCCATGGTGGCATCTCTTTGGATAGCCACTGGCACAAATGTTTATATGATACTTACCAACTCACCGGTAGTGTTACATTTTGTCGAGTATATAGCCCTTGACCTGATGGCCTATCCGGCAGTTGTATTCGCCTCATTTGTAACCGGAAATAAGAATTCAAAGCTTTCGATAGTCATTGGCTATCTTACACTTATAAAAGTCGGAACCTCCGTAGTCCTTACATCACTCGGACTGATGGATTATCACCAGTTATTATCATGTTCACAAATACTGCTGGGAATTACAGCTATCATCTTCATTTACCTGATTGTTAAAGGAATCATAAGAAAAACAATCAAATCCTTCATCACCAAAATACTTATTGTTATATTCGGTTTGACAACAGTATTCGGTGTGATCGATATTATCAGGTACATAATTTACAGAAATGACTTTATAACATTTTCCTTCTTCAAATATGCACTCTTCCTGTTCATATTTATGAGTGGTCTTTATGAATATATAGCCATCACTGAGATGAGTAAGCGCGGTAAATATGCAGAGATCATGGAAGAGCTGGCATACCAGGATGATCTCACCGGACTCTTGAACAGGAAAGCCTTTAACAAGAAAGCAAATATCATCTCAGACGGTGAAACAATCTATACTCTCATCATGATGGACCTCAATTACCTGAAAAGAGTTAATGATGAACTGGGACACGTTAAGGGCGATGAATACATTAAGTATATCGCAAAGTCCATTGCTGAATCCTTCGCAAATGATGAGGGTTGTTTCAGATTAGGTGGAGATGAATTCTTCGTAATAACTGCATATAGAAGTGACGAGGAAGCCTTCTATGACAGCATGAAGAATCTAAACAGTATGATCAATACATATAACAAAGAGAATGACCCTTCTATAAAGATGAGCTTTGCTTATGGTTATTCAGAATTCAATCCTAAGACGGACAGCTTTGATGAACAGTTTAAGAAGGCTGATCAGAAGATGTATGAGATGAAAGCAAAGATGAAGGGAAGATAATTCGTAATCATCGAATAACATAGAACCAAAAAAGTTCAGCCTGGCAAAACCAGGCTGAACTTCTCTTATACACTTTCATTTCACGTCAGTTTAATTACCGTTAAGTTTTGAAATAATTGTTGGAAGCTCACCATCTACCACATCATTTTCAAGCTGGCATGTTCCTGCATTTGCATGACCACCGCCGCCATAAGAAAGGCAGAGCTCACCAATATTGAAATTCGAAGACTTATTGATGATAGACTTACCGATCATAACAGCTGTATTCTGCTTACGGAAGCCCCATGCAACGTGTACAGAAATCTCAACCTCTGGCCACAATGCATAAACCATAAATCTGTTTCCAGTGTAGATAGTCTCTTCATTTCTAAGATCAATAACTGCAACCTTATCATGAATCTTTGTAATACGCTTCAATTGTTCAACGAACAGTTCCTGCTGTTCGAAGTACATATCAACTCTTTCTTTTACATCTGGAAGTTCAAGAACCTGATTGATATCATGATCAACACAGTAATCTATAAGCTCCATCATCAGTTCGTAGTTTGAAATCCTGAAATCACGGAATCTTCCAAGTCCGGTACGCGCATCCATAAGGAAGTTCATCAGAACCCAGCCAGTCGGATGAAGAATCTCATCCTCTGTAAAATCGGCACTATCGCCCTTATCTACAGCCAGCATAATCTCTTCTGAAACTTTCTTGAATTTCTCAGCACCGCCATAATAATTATAAACAACTCTGGCAGCTGACTTAGCATCACCCTCGATTATATACTTTCCTTCATACTCTTCAGGTTTATTTCTGAGAAGCTCACTTTCATGATGGTCAAACGCAAGTCCTACTCTCTTATCAAATGGAAGGTTTGTTGTGATATCATTTTCTGATAATTCAACCTTTCCATCCTGAACATCCTTAGGATGCACGAACTTAATCTCATCAACAAGATCCAGTTCTTTTAAAAGCATAGCACAAACAAGTCCATCAAAATCGCTTCTTGTCACAAGTCTTTTTTTCATATTGATACTACCCTCCTAAGTAAAACCCTCTTCGTATATTAAATCTCTTCGTACTCAGTCATCTCAATTATATCGTCTTTATTTCCGCCACGCTTGAGATAATGCTTTCCGCCTTCGATAAATATACTTCCACATGAGCACTTAACTATGCCCACTCTTTTTGTGGATTCAATAATGCTTCCGCACTTTTTACACTTCACCATGTTTCGTTTTATCTTCTTCATAAGATGCCCCCAAATTGCTATGATAAAATTTCAAAACATATATTATTCAGTTTCCGAATCTGCTTCGTACTCTCCACTTATGTACTGCTTCAGCAGAGCTTTGTTTGCCTCCAGATCAGGAACCAAAACAGCCATACCATCTACTGTATCAGCATAGTATGTATTTTCTGCTGGAATGAGGTAGCTTTCCATATCGCCACTGGTCATAACACCAGATGCAACTCTCATCATTCCAAAGGTCTTAAGATCTGTGGTCATACTTGGTGCTGCTTTATTAGCAACCTTGTAACCCTTAATAAGATGACCATGTTTTACCTGACTGGTTACACCCGATATAACCTTTCTCTGTCTCTCAGTTCTGTCCCAATCAGAATTACCTACATATCTCATTCTTGAATAACAAAGTATCTGACTTGGTGTAAGCTTATTCTCACCTTCTGTTAAGTCCCAAACCTCGTCGGATTCATCATTATTAGAACCAAGAGCAGGATTGGCATTCATATACTCTGCCTCTTCTGCTGTAAGGTCCATCTTGAGAGAACCCACTGCTGTCATGGCTTCAAGGAAACCATCAAAATCTACCATCATATTTCCATCGATAGTAATATCGAAATTTTCTTCTATGGTCTGATCCAGAAGGTCAATTCCGCCATATGCGTAAGCAGCATTAATTCTGTTTCCGCCATAGCCTGGAATCTGAACATATGTATCACGCATGATAGAAACCATGCATGCTGTATTCTTCTTTTGATTGATAGAGAGGATGATCATTGTATCCGAACGCTGGTCCGTCTGTCCGTCTCTTGCATCCTGACCTATAAGCAAAATATTTATGGTCTGATGTTTCATAGAGTCGGCTCTGCTGCCAACCTCTGTATCTATATGATTGAACTTACGAGTTACATTCCATACAAGAAGTCCAAAGATAAGAAGGATAACAAGAAGTATTGCAATAAGAGTTCTAAATGGATGTCTCTTCTTCTTTTTCTTTTGAGGTTTACCTGTTGTAAAACCTCCATTCTTTTTAGACTTCTTATTACTACTGTTTTTCTGTCTCTTTTCTCTTCTGTAATCGTCCTCGTAGCTTTCTTCGTAATCCTCATCACTTACCAGCTGGTCAGGATCATACATCCTTTTTCTTGGACGTGGTTCCTCATATCTCTCAGCCTGCTGTCTTCTGCGGGCTCTATCCTGCGTCTGCTGAGTTGGTCTCTGCCTCTGCTGCTGAGCCTGCTGATTTGCTTGTCTCTGCCTCTGTGGCTGAGCCTGTTGCTGGGGTTGTTGCTGAAACTGAGGTGCCTGTACTTGTTGCTGTTGTAATTGCTGCTGATACTGCAATTGCTGTTGCTGCAGTTGTTGCTGTTGTAGTTGCTGTTGATATGCAGTCTGTGGATCCTGCACAAATGCTGAATCTAATTCAGGTGAATATCCCGCTGCTGTCCCACTATTTTTCTGTCTCTCGAGTTCTCGGATCCTACGAAGTTCCTCCATCTGCAACTCTTCTAACTGTTTTCTTCTGAGTGCAGTTTCTTCTCGAATCCTACTTAACTCTTCATCTGAAAGATCTCTGCTCATTAAACCTTATCCTTTCGTTATGGAAATTTATATTTAACCAGCCTCATCTACATTTGGAGTAATAATCTCTCCTTCTATGTTCATATTCATAACTGAATCGAGGCCTATTTCCTTCCATCTCTTTTTGAAACGTTCACTGATCAGAATCATAGTTTCCTCAGTCATTTCTGGAAGCAGAAGGAAGAACTGGTTATTTCTACTTTGCATCATAATGTCGCTTCTTCTGAGTGCGGCATTAATTACATTACCAAATCCTTTTACAATCTGAGCGAACTCATCGTCAGAAACATCATCTCTGACTGGGCTGAATGTAACAAGCATCTTACAAGCTGACTTCTTGTAAGTTTCAATATATCTACGAAGGAAACGATAAAGGATACTGAAATCAGCATGACTAAGCCACATACAACCTCTCTCATCGCTGTTCTCATCCATTTCCTTACTAAGATTATCAAGATCATTAAGGTATTTCTTATCAGATAATTGTTTCTCGTAAAATGCAATCTTATGACCACCAGACTGCTTAACAAAATCAAGCGCCTTATCAGCTTTCTCGAAAAGCTCCTCGTAGTCAGTTCCTTCTTCAGGAATCAAAACAGCACCCATGGAAACACCAAGAGAAATATTATCATCTGCGCCAACGATTGATGGAAGAGATTCGTTTATCTTCTCATTGATATACTCATGAATCTCAACAAGTTCATTCTTATCCTTAAGACCTCTACAGAAAATAACAAACTCATCTCCACCAAGACTGGCTTTGATGTCATCTCCCTCTGTTACGCTATCAATAATTCTTGCACAAACCTCAAGAAGTTTTTTTCCAAGGTCTTCGCCGTAGATATCATTGAACAGATGAAAATTATCAAGGTTTACGATTGTAAGTAAACCATCTTCTGTAGAACATGCCTGAATTAATCTTTCTTTTACACTGCCTGTGCTCATTTTTTAACCCCCGTTTTCCTTAAACAAAACTATGATTATTATACTGTCTTTTTTTTCTTTTCACAACCTGCATACTATTCGTTTATTTTCAGCTGTGAATTTACACGTGTCTCTTTATAATTTTCTTCTTTGGCATTTGTTAATTTGCCAGTATCAGATTCAAGTTCAATTTCTATATCGATATTATCAAGCTTTATATTGGATGTATCGTTCATGCCACCATATACAAGTGCGTTTGTTCCAGTACCACGATATCTAAATGCAGCTGTACCAAAATCCAGATTCGTTGTTCCTGAAAGGCTTCCAAGTCCTGTTGAATAATCAGACCTGACATCCATATAAACGCTTAGATCATTAAGTCTTATATCAGCCTTCTCTCCGTCGACTGTACCGATGACCGCAAATCTCTTACCGCCACCATTACATCTTACAAGAGAACGCCAAATGTCAACTTTAGTATTAGTTTCCAGATTACCAATGCAGATTCCCTTATAAAATCTACATTCTATATAGATATCAGTGTCATGGATTCTCAGCGGATCCTCGCCTCTCAGAGAACCAATTCCAACACCCTCATCACCGGACATCTTGATAACATACTTTCCTTTTACAATTCGTGTATGACCACCAAGTCCCGAACCAATACCAACATTGTTCTGACCATTTGCCTCAATGTATATCTCACCATCCTGGAAGAACTCCAATAGTCCGTGACGTTTTTCCATCGTATTTCCAATAGCATAGTTATCTGAACCGGACTGGATTATCCTGAGGTTTCCATCTCCCTCTATGGTAAGTCGTGAGCTTTCTGGAACTTTTATTCCTCCACCCTTCAGTCGGTTATCTCCTTCAAGACTTATTGAAAGCTTACAATTTTCCGCCATCCTTATACATGGCCTTCGCTTGATATTGGAGAGATTAACATTTTCCAGTGTCACACTTCCATCATATCCCTCAAGAACCTCGATATGAATCTTTGTATCCTGATTGGGCGTTCCGACGATAGTCACGTCTCGGAAGGTCATATCCTTTTCTCCGAGAACAATGGTTGTTTTATTTTCTTTAATAAGGTTATTAATAGAAATCCTGTTGGTCTGTCCTGCCTTATAAATGGATTCGCTGGAACCATCCTCACGTTCTCTATGATACCTTGCGATTTCCATCTTTACATTACTATCTACAGAATCAATTATTTCTGCGGCAGGTCTGGCAACATAGTAACCCTGAATCAGGTCAGTCCCAAGTCTTATAACCGTTCTCAATTCCTCTGCTGTTTCAACACCTTCAGCAAGTGCCTTGATGTTATTAGCATGACAGAAGTTTATTACCTCACTTACAAAATGCTGTTTCTGAGAATTATCCTGAATATCAGAAATAAGCGAACGGTCTATCTTCACATAGTCCGGCATATACCTTAGCAGGTTGCTGACATTTGAATAACCCGTTCCATAATCATCAACTGCAAGACCAATTCCATATCTTCTATATTGATGCTTTATTTCCTCAATATCTTCATCTGTAAACTCAGCCTGTTCAGTCAGCTCTATAACCGCAATTCCCGAATTCTTCTTCAGGAGTTTTTCTATTGTTACAAAATCCTCGTATTCAAGCTTGCTTCCTGGAATACTATTGATGAAAACTTTTTTCTCAGTAAAGATTTCCGGATGCTCGCCTACGATATTCAGTACATTTATGAAGGTTGCCTTTTCCACATCACTTAGCCTGCCCAGAATATCCGCATGCTTGAGTATCTGAAGCGGCGGAATCTTCCACTGTGAGTTGGATCTCATCAAAGCTTCGTAGGAGAATATCTCGCCATCCACCGAATTTACAATTGGCTGGAAATGATAGGTCAGCAGATTCTCATTCAGAATCTTTTCTACCTCTTCAATTTCCTTCATCTCATCATTGGTAATATCCATCGTCTTATGAGAATCAAATGCGCCCGAATGAATGAGAGGTAATTTAGCGATGCTCTGTTTTTCTATATATTTAACGGCTTCCAGACGTCTGTAGGATTCAAGACATCTTGCGATGGTAGATAGCCATAATCTATTTACTTCCTCGTATGGTCTATGTTCATTGCCATAACTTATCATGGCATAGCCAAAGGTTTTATCTTCAAAGAAAAGAGGATTGAAGATATAGGATTTTGGTTCATGGTCCGGATTAATATAAGGAAGCAGTTCCTTCGTATTAAACACAAGGTCTGTTCCAACATGACTGGCAGCTGGATTATCAGCCACATAAGAGAGCACATTTACCATTCTGTCTGAATAGCCCACAGTTGGAAATGCATTCTCCGCCACATCATTTTGGGATAGCCATGTATCATTCAGACATATATCCAGTCGGTCAACCCCATGTAGGAAGTAAATGTTTTCATAAACAGTTCTGAAAAGATCATCCAGACTGTTGGCCTTAAGCATATCCTCAACCATAAAGTTATGATTTGAATAATAGCCTTCCTCAGATTCTTTTGTTCTCCAGGTTGTTCTCTTAAATGTCTCCGCTGTAAAGTTTTCTGGGTGACATCCACAGCTTTCACCAATAAATAGTTCAGGCTTAGGATCCGGTTCAGAAGTCTTCTCGCCTTTAATCATTTTCAGAACAGTTTCAGCCGCATATTCTCCATAGTATTCGGCCGGTATATAGGTAGAAGTAAGAACCTTTGGAGCATTACGTCCTTCTTCAGTTATTCCATAACCACAAACAACTATATCATCAGGAATTTTTTTGCCGTGGCTTTCCATCTCTTCAGCAAAGCCAATAGCCATACAATCATTGGCGCAGACAACCGCCTGTGGCAGATTTTCTTCATTTCGCAGAAGCGCCTCAGCACAACCTATTCCACTGGTATACCAAAAATCACCATAGAAAACTCTGTCCTCTCTGACAGTCAGCCCATGAGCTTTCATAGAATCCATATAAGCCTCAAGTCTTCTTTGGGAATGGACATGCTTTCTACGTCCAGTAAGGTAAGCTATATCTTTTAGATTATGTTCTTCAATCAAATGCGAAATAGTCGAGTAAACAGAAACATAACCATCCGTCCAGAAATCTGAGAAGAACGGTGAATCCACATCAATACAGATTACCGGACCCTTAAAGGATTCATGAATCTGCTGTTCAATCTTTTTTTCAACTCCAGGAGTCTGGATGGTATCTGACAAAACAATAACAGCGTCGAAAAGATCGTAATTAATGAGATTATAAATATTGGAATCTCCAAATTCACGTTCAGCGCTGTTCTGATATTTTATATACATGCTAAAAATACAGACATCGTACCCATTACGAAAAGCCTGCTTTTCAACACCTCTTATAAAGTCTGCCTGATATTGTTCTTCTGCCTGTCCCAGCAAAAGAGCTATCCTCTTCTCCGACATACTAACCCCTCTTAAGTATATCTATTACCCTTGCTGTTGTTGCATATTGCTTAGCCATAAAATCACCACTTCTATAAGTAACATCTGTAAGGTCGTACAGTATACTTCCATAAAGAGTTTCTCTAAAATAAAGTGGCATAAGAACCATATTGAACTTCTCTGTTGTGATAAATCTATTGTTAAAAAGATGATCAATCTCAACAGGCTGCTCTATAGAAGGAACAATCTTAATGTCGCCATCTGTCATTGCAACCTTAAGAAGTACCGTCTCCGGCATTTCAAGTTCCTCACCCTGCTTATGAACGATCGGCTGTTCATAAATATAAACGTAGGCATTATTAACACCAAAAAGCTTTAAGTTAGAAACAATGTTTGCGTAACCTTCATCTCCGCCATGAACAAGATCCAGGGTATCCTCAACCAGATTCTTGAGATTATTAATAGACTGGTTAAGACTGTTTTCGTTATTAAGATCATTATCATGAACTGCAGCAATTATGCCTTCGAGAATCGCCGAAAATGTATCATATACATGGCACTTCTCTTCGTAGTTATCTACACGGTTCGTTACTGCAAGACATACTCTGTGAATATAAGCCAGGAGTACATCTACATCTGTATACTCCATAACTCCAGTGCGGAAGAAATCATCAGCCTTCGACTTGATGAACTCTACCCTTTCATGACTGTAACTATTATCTTCTACATAATCAATGATCATGTTCATAAGAGATTTGTACATAACAAGAATCTCAAAATCCTCAGGACTTGAGATGTTATCGAACTTGAAGAAGATTCTATGAAAATACTTATCAAGGAAGTTCTTGTTAAGTATCTCATCATCAATATTCTTCATATCAAGAAATGAACCAAATGAATCACGCAGGATGAACCTTGTAGGAATAGTCATCTGTCCTACAGGCCAGTCTTCAAGAAGGAGGCGCACATTCATGTACACTCTCTCACCAAGACTTTCTGCACTGGCATCGACTGTTGCAAGAGAAGGTGTAACCATACTGCCGCTTATGGAATTATCAAATCCCATGACCTTAAGATCCTTTCCAGGAACAAGACCACGTGACTTCATAACATCATAGAGACCAAGAGCCACATCATCATTTACACAAATGACAGCCTCAAGATCCGGATTATTATCCAGCAGCTGCTCGCATTCTGATTTGCAATCAGTTGAAAGATTTGTTGTGATAACGCTTTTTGGATCAATATCCAGCTTATAGTATTCCATCATTTCACGGTAAGCTTCATAACGCTCAGCTACGTCCGCATTATGTTCCACGGATTTAAGCATACCGATACGGCGGATTCCAAGGTCCTCCACTAGGTATTCCATACCTTCGATGATACCTGCCTTATTATCAAAAACAACTCCTGAATATCCATCTATATTTGCTGCTGCAAGAATGATCGGAATTCCTCTGTCTCTTATGCCGTCCACGAAGCTTACCAGATTTTCCTCTGTAGTAAGACATCCAATATAGTCGGCTGCGATGATAAGACAATCTATATTATTTGCTGTAATACTTTCCGCGTTAGTTTTGTATTGATATTCATAGAGATCAGGAATATCCTTCATCTCTCTATCTATATATTTGACTGGAATAACAACTATATTTACATCATCCTTAGCGGATTCTTTGAAGATGCCTTTACAAAGCTGCTCCTGCATCTCATCCATTATTCCACTTGTCAGAAAACCAACAGTTTTCCTTCTACCCATAACCTACTACTACCCCCAAATAAAAATAAAAACAGAAGGTGAAACCACCTTCTGCTATTATAACATTTTTAAGGGCTATTTTTCCAGTTCAAATGGCAGCCTGCTGATAATATCCTTCTCAGCATCTATTCCCGGATAAACCTCAACTAATTTAAGGCCTTTTTCGCCAAGCTCGAAAACGCATCGCTCTGTTACATAGAGCACTCTCTGGCCATTCTTTCTGGCACGTTTTGCAGAGAAGCTGATACTCTTAACATTCTCTACAAACTTATCTATAGCGCCTTCGCTCTTTATAACAACCTCGCCATCCTCTTCCTCAACACTAAGACCTTTAGTATTGAATGTAAGACAGAAAACAACTGTTGGAGTTTTTGCTGTGATATTAGCGAAACCACCAACGCCAGCAAATGCACCAGGACCCTTATGGGCATTTACATTTCCGTACTGGTCAACTTCGATTCCGCCCATAAAGCAGATATCAAGACCACCGTTATTATAAAGGTCGAACTGGTTGGCCATATCGTAAATCGAATCCGCTCCGATTACCGCACCAAATACTTTTCCAGATGCAGGGAATCCACCAACGCCACCGGATTCTACTGTAAGAGTTATCTTCTCCAGGATTCCACTTTGTCTTGCAAACTTGGTAACCTGTTCAGGAATTCCAACACCGATATTTACTATATCGTCCGGCTTTAATTCATCAGCCGCGCGCTTTCCGATTATCTCAGCGCTTGTATTAACAAAACTCTTTGTCATTGTTCGTTTTTCAAGCATCTCTGCCCAGTCCATCCACTGAGAATATGGTATCTCAAAGCTACCTGTCAGAGATTCATAAGCAGCATGTCTTGGCTCAGGTTTTATCGGAACAATAGCATCTACCAGACATCCTGGAACGATGGTGCTGTGAGGTCTGGATGGACGAACAACCTTTCTGTCCACCTGAACAATTACCGTTCCGCCATTTGCTTTGACAGCCTGACAGATTGAGAGTGCATCTCCAGCAGTGAACATGTCATCAAAGGAAATATTACCTTTGTAATCAGCGGCAGTTCCTTTGATTATCGCAACATCTATTTTAGGAAGCTTGTAGTAGAGGAACTCCTCACCGTCAAGCTCAACATATTTAACCAATGAATCATCTTTTGAAATGTTATTGATTCCAGGACCTTCGAGTCTTGGGTCAACAAATATATCAAGACCAACCTTTGAAAGTGCACCAGGAAGTCCACCTGCCTGAGCCCTTATGGCATGGGAAATGCAACCAAGAGGAAGATTGTAGGCTTCAAACCTATCCTCGAGAACCAGCTTTTTTGTGCTATACATGGCACCGAAGTGTCCGCAGATAATCTTATCTACTGCTCCATCCCTGATGTAGCCCTCGGCAGCTTTATCCTCATCCCAGACTCCAAAGCCTGCACTTGAAACACAGGTCAGATGTTTAGGCGAGCCTGTCTTCTTATATCTCTCATAGAGTGCCTCATGAAGCTCTGTTGGATTATCAATTCCAAGGAAAGAATTAAAAGCTATGACATCTCCATCCTTAATTAAACTCATAGCCTCATCGGCATTCATTATCTTGTACACTTCTTTTCTCCTTTGAGTAAAAAATATCAGTCATCAAAAATCCTTTTGCAGACTGCATCTACCTTTTCGTAGATTTCTTCAGGCGAAGCTCCAATGTTAAACTTGCCATTTTCATAAAGGATTTTTCCGTTGACCATGGTCATTATAACATTACTCTTCGATCCAGAATATACTATATTTTTCACGATGTTATGAACAGGCTGCATATTTGGTGACTTCATGTCGATCATAATAATATCAGCCTTCTTTCCAGCCTGCAGAACATCGCAGTCTTTAAAGCCTATTGCCTTTGCACTTCCAATAGTAGCCATCTTCAAAACCTCGGAAGCATCTACTGCCGAGGCATCGTTTTCTCTTATTTTTCCAAGACCTGTTACAAGGAACATTTCCCTGAACATATCAAGACAGTTATTACTTGCCGGTCCATCAGTTCCAATACCAAGATTAATGCCCTCTTTCATGTATCTGGTGATCGGTGCTATACCGCTGGCCAGTTTAACATTTGAAGAAGGGTTTGTAATTACCGAAACGTTTCTGTTCTTTAGAATTTCTATATCCTTGTCGCTGACGTGAATTCCGTGATAAATGCCTCCACCATAATTAAACAGACCAAGAGAATCAAACAGTTCTATTGGAGACATTCCATATCTGTTTTTACATTCTTCCACTTCTCTCGCTGTTTCTGAGCAGTGAGCAAAGAATGGCTGTTTCAATTCATTAGCAAGCTCAGCAACTCTTTCAAGAAGCTCCTTTGAGCAGGTATACTCCGCATGTACGCCAAGCACAAAACCAATTAATGGATCACTGCCATTTAGCTTTGCAAAATCCTCTCTCAGGCTTGCCGCATTTTCTTCTCCGCCATTGACAGTTCCACAAAGAATGCATCTCATACCGCTGTCAGACATTGCCTTTGAAACAACCTCGTTGTTCAGGTACATATCGCATACTGATGTGATTCCACTGGTAAGGTATTCCAGCACAGCCAGCTGTGTACAGCAATAATAATCGTCGTTCTGAAGCTTTGCCTCATAAGGAAAAACAGCCTGTGTAAGCCAGTCCTGAAGCTTCATATCATCGGCATGGGAACGAAGAAAAGTCATAGCTGAGTGCGTGTGAGCATTTTTAAAACCAGGCATAAGAAGATTTCCATTTACATCTATCTCCCTGTCCCACTTAAGCGCAGGATCAGCCTTCTGCTCTGAACCCACATAGGTAATGGTTCCATCTTTTACATGAAGCTCACCTTTTTGGATAACACCTTCGCCCTCAATCATTGTAAGAATTTTTGCATTATAAAACCTGATATTCACAAAAGCACCCCCTCTTTTGGAATTTGTCAAAATCTCTTTATCGCATTTATAACAAGCTTTTTAAACATTGGTGCAGCCGCATTTCCAGCATCTATAACTTCCTGTTCTGAAAGCTTTTGATCTGACAATCCAGCAGCAATGTTTGAAATGCAGGAAACACCGCAGACTCTCATACCGCAGTGGTGACCCGCTATTGCTTCAACAACCGTACTCATACCAACTGCATCTGCGCCCAGCATCTTTAACATCCTTATTTCAGTAGGTGTTTCATAGGATGGGCCTGTGGTCTGAACATATGTCCCCTCTTTTAAACCTATTCCTGAATCCTCTGCTGCTTCCTGTATCTTTTCACAAAGTTCAGGATCATAAACATTCGTCATATCCGGGAACCTAGCCCCAAGCTCTGGGATATTTATGCCAACAAGAGGATTCGGAGCAAACATTGAAATATGGTCAGTCAGCATCATAAAATCGCCTGCTCTAAATTCCGGATTAATGCCGCCTGCCGCATTTGTAAGAAAAAGAATTTTCGCCCCCATCATGTGCATAAGCCTTGCTGGAAGAACAACATCACTAATTGGATAGCCCTCATAGTAATGAACCCTACCCTTCATGCAGATGATCTTCTTACCTTCGATGGTTCCGTAGATAAACTGTCCCACATGACCTGGTGCAGTAGAAACCGGGAAACCTTCAATATCGCTGTAATTAATTACGCCTTCAACCTCAATATTATCAGCAAAATTCCCAAGTCCCGAGCCAAGAACCAGTGCTATCTCAGGAATAAAATCTGTTTTCTTTCTTATATCGTCATAACAAGCTTTAAGTTTTTCATAAACCAAATTCATAAATATCCCCCTAAAAATTTACTACTATGTATATCCTATTACTTTTTTCATTTGTACTCGATGATACTCATAGGATCTACGAGAGTTCCATTCTCATCGGTTAACTCTATATGTACATGAGGACCTGTTGACTTGCCTGATGAACCAACTTTGCCAACCTCTTTATCAGAACTAACCTTATCGCCTTTAGATACATTTGGCACATCCTTAAGATATGAGTACTTTACTGTACAACCTTTTTCATTCTTTATAATAATGTAGTTTCCTTCTTCTTCATTTGAGCCAACTTCTTCTACAGTTCCATCATATAAACTTGCTATGGCAGTTCCTTCTTCTGCAGCTATATCAACACCTTGATGTTCCTCACTAAACTGTCTTGTGATGGTTCCACTTCCCATAACAGGATAACAAATAGCAGTGTCTTCGGAATATGCAACGTCAGGCAAATCACCTGCATCTTGCACTTCTATTCCAGCAATCTCACTACCTAGATTATCATCTGTTGTTGGTTCAATTACGCCATTTTCGCTAGGAACATTTTTTATCTCTATAGTGTCGCCATACTCGTTGCGAATACTTACTACATTCTCTGAACCATTGTTCTCTGTGGCAATTTCTTCTGTGGTTGCTTCTACTGTCTGAACTTCTTCAGTCTCTTCTGCCGCTTGAACTCCTGCTACGTCTCCTGAATTATTCTTTATTTTCTTTGGATATGTCAGGAAGCATATCGCAAGAACTGCGCATATAGCTACTGCTACTGCGATAATAATCTTCTTACCTTTTTTCATAGTTAGTACGTTTTTAATCCTTTCATTTATACCAACCTCGCCAAATGCCACTGGGCATGCCGAAATATATTTTTTCGGAATGCTGAGGTTCAGCAGCGCCTGCGAATAATCCTTCTTCTTATCATAACCGATTTTCTTTATCACCTTCTCATCGCACGCAAGTTCGATGTCTCTGCAAAGCAGTATGTATGCAAGCCAAACTAATGGATTAAACCAATACACTGCTGCGATGATAAATCCTAATGGTTTTACCAGATGGTCACGTCTGGAAATGTGTGCCTTCTCGTGACTGATTGACATATAGAGTTCATTTAAGCTTAGTCCATATGGAACATAAATCCTTGGTCTTATAACTCCAAGTATAAATGCTGTACCAACTCTCTCTGACTGATAAATGTTATCTCTAAGAAGTACCGCATCATCTACAAGTCGTCTGAGTCTGATGTAGGAAACTAAAGCATAGATTAGCACTGCGATAACTCCGAATAGCCAGATGATTGATAGAACATACATTACGTCGATGTTATTTGTTTCTGCAGTGTGTTCTGTAGCTGCACTGTTATTTATTTCTGGAGTGTTCGTTTCATCCACACTGTTAATTTGTTCCACGCTGTATTCTGCATCTGTAATTTTATTTACATTATCATTTGAAGAAACAGTTACATACTCCTTTGCCGGAAGTAGGCTGAGTGGACTTTCAATAGCAAATGGCACAGCAAGTCTAATTGCAACCAACAGCCACATCAGACATCTTACAAACTTCGGCATTCTCCTGAATATTAAGCGCACTAATGTACATACTATGATCAGTATGCCTGCCGATATGCTGATATTAAGTATTCCCGTAAAAAGTTCCTTCATCAATTTAACTCCACTAACAAATAGTTTTAACAGACTCGCCCATATTACTCTTTGAACTCGTCAATCATTTTCTGTATCTCGTCAATCTCACTCTTCGATAGCTTCCTGCCCCTGGTGAAAGCTGCAAGGAACTGAGGCACGTTTCCCTCAAATGTTCTCTCTACAACTTCATCAACCTCTGCGGCCTGAACCTCTTCCTTAGTAACGAGAGATGTTATAACAGCATTTTCGCTCTTTATTACGCCTCTCTCTGTGAGTCGCTTGATAACAGTATAGGTAGTTGCCTTCTTCCAGCCAAGCTTCGCCTCGCATAACTTTGCAAGCTCCGTACTTTTGATGGGTTCGTTCTCCCATAGAATCAGGCAAAACCTATATTCGCTTTCAAAAACCTTAGGTGTGTTCATGATATACCTCATTTGTATCAAATATGCATATAAAAAGTCTAACGCGTTCGACCTCCACTGATTCGAAGTCTAACACGTTAGACCAAACTTGTCAAATTATTTTTTTACAACCTCATCCCACTCTTTCTCTTTAAAACCTGTAAGAACTTTATCCTTCGTTATTAAAAGCGGTCTCTTCACCAACATTCCATCAGAAGCTAATAATTTAAACTGCTCATCTTCACTCATATCTGGCAGCTTCTTTGAAAGCTCCAACTCCCTGTAAAGCATACCACTTGTGTTAAAGAATCTCTTCAGTGGTAGTCCGCTCTTTTTATGAAGACTTCTTAGAGTCTTCTCATCAGGATGCTCCTCCTTTATATCAATAAGCTGATATTTAACTCCCTTATCATCCAGCCATTTTAAAGCCTTCTTACATGTTGAACATTTTGAATAACAATATACTTTAATCATTTCTTATCTCTCCTTTTTTAACTTCTAATATCAAAATACATCTATTTTCACATACTACTCCTTATTGATCTTATTATATCTCAAAACATCTATATAGAAAAATTTTTCATCTTAGTATGTAATAATTTAAAAAGCGCCATGAGAATGATATGTACCCTCTTTACTGGACAAACCAGTAAGGAGGGTACATATCATATACTCATAGACGCCTTATCACTATATATATTATTAAGTTCAATTCCGATTTTACTCAATAAACCCTTAATTTCTTCGCTAATGCGGTCACTCTCATAATACTCCTTTTTCTAACGGAAAGAAAAATATAGTACAAATACTGCAACTATTATGATAAATGCCCCTATAGTGAGGTATTTATAGTTGTTGACTTCACCAGGATTATCAGAATTAACAGTAAGTAACATTTGGTCGCCCTTTTCATAATGTGTGCTTGACCAGTTTGATACGTAGTAATATTTTTGTCCTCTAACCTCGTATTCATACGTCGCTCTATACTTATATTTGTCTTCATCCTTATCATATTTTCTTGACACACTCGTTACAACAGCAGTAACCTCCATATCATATTCATTGTTTACTGTGAACTGACGTGTTATATAATGGATACCTGCAGCAATAAGAGCAATTGCTACTAGAACTCCAAAGAATATTCGGACCTTCTCACTCCCGGTATAAACATGGCGATACTTCTTTTTAGTTTTCCCATGTTTCTTCTTAACTATAGCTGTATCTTTTTCTGGCATAGTTTTTACTTCCTTAATAATTTTATTATAATGAGAATATATGGACGCATATTTCATTATGCTTCCCTGGTTACATACAGCGTTAATCCCACTAAATTATGATCATTATCCTTATCTAAAATACTACTTTCATAGACGCCGTGTCGCTGTTTACAATGTTGTTAGAATCTTAATTATTAACCGTAGTTGCTGCGGTTACACAAGCCATCATACATATCATCAGAGCAACTTCTTCTGCGATAACCATAGCTACTGTACTATTTACAGCTGAACTTCCCATTATAGAACCATTTTCACTATAAGAATCTCCAACAAGCATTGCCGAGAACATAAGTCTCTGCTTATTATCAAGAGTCCATCCACTGAATCCTTTGCTATTCTTAAGATAATCAGAAACCTCAACTATCTCATCAATGAGAGTATCATTATCTACGTTAATATCAATAAGTGTTCCTAGTGAACCAAACTCATTATGTTCCTTACCCCACTTAACTCCATGTCCAAGTATAGTATTATAAAGATTAACAACCTTATCACTCTTCTCTCTGATATTGCCGCTTGTAAGAGCAAGTATCTCACCAAGTCCCTGAAGTTCATTATTTCCAACCTTAAGCTTAACATCCTTCTTGAGATATGTATAGCAATCTTCAATCTCATTAAATATAGTATCAACATCTTTATCTGTCATAGCAAGAAGAACTACATATACAATGTCATCTGATGATGTAAGAATCGGATGCTTCTTCTCCATCATTTTATAAAGCTCTCTATACTTTTCTGCAATTGCTTCCGCCTCATTTATTCTACCTGCTTCATATATACATATTGCTCCTTGAATAAGGTATGGATTATCAAAGGTATGCTTCTTATTAAGGATATCGTATATAGCCTTAACATCATTTATATACTGCTCAGGATTATCTGCCAGTGCCATCTTGCTCACTATAACCGCCTCAGAATTACTCTGAAAGCTGGAAAATGTGCCAGTATTCTTCTTAAGAACTTTTTTACATTCCTTAAGTCTGTCAATATCAACCTCCTTGTTAGCACCTGTGAATACAAGTGCCGCTGCGATATTCATAAGAGAATAACCCCATTTGAATTCCTTCTCAATTTTTTCCTTGTTAGAAACCAGTAAATCAACCTTATTCTTAATACTTTCCTTCATTTTTGCATCCTCCATCCTTTAATCATTTATTCTTAGTTTTGTTTTATCTGATGCTATGATAATACAACAAGTTAAGTATAATCATACCAAATCTGTTGCAAATGGAATAAAGAATGTCGCGAATGGTATTTATTCGATGCAGAGATACCATATGACAGGAAGAAATTCTCTCCACATATAACTCTTATCCGTAAAGCTGTATGTCATAAGGGAATGCCTAGAATATCTGTACCTCATAAAACTATGACTGTAAGTAAGATAACACTCTACCGTTCTGACAGAGGAAAGCATGGAATGATTTATACCGAATTAGGAAGTGTATAAAAATAATGGTCCAAATCTCATTTTTACAGAGATTTGGACCACTATTTTTTTATATCCATTCAACCACACCAGTCTCAATATCATATACAGCACCAAGTACATCTAGCTCTCCATCTTCAATATCAGGATGATCATGAAATGCATTCTTTATGACATTAACGCCGTGTTTTACATTTAGAACCGTAGCTTTATAGTCATCAGTCTCATCACCAATAGCTTCTGATATATCCTCCAGAATGTACTTAATAAACTTATCATCACCAGCATGTTTATGAATATGTGCCATATCTCTTTCAGAGATATGCAAGCCTGCTTCGCAGTCTTGGCTCTGCTTCGCAGACCGCATCCTCACTTCGTTCGGACGTTCGATTGCATGCGCAATCGAGCGCTGTGAAGCCTCAATAGCTCCACACTTTGTATGACCAAGCATAACTATTACGTTGGTTTCCAGATGCGAGAATGCATATTCAATACTTCCAAGTTGATGATTATCCAGTACATTTCCAGCAACGCGGATAACAAAGAGATCTCCAATTCCCGCGGAAAATATAGCATCCGGTATCACCCTTGAATCAGAGCATGTTATAACTATGGCATAGGGATGTTGTCCTTCTTTAGCTGTTTTCTTTCTTAACTCAAGCGAAACATCGCCGGCATTTTGATTATTCTTTATATATAATTCGTTACCTTGCTTTAATCTCTCTAGAACTGCTGCATTTTCTTTATTCAAGACTATTCTTCTCCTTCATCATTTCCTAAACCGTAATATAACATAATCCCCAAATACTACTATATAATTATTCCTTCAAGATGGTCTGCTTCATGCTGCACTATTTGAGCAGTAAATCCGGTAAACTTCTGTCTTTGCTTCTTGAAGTTTATATCCTCATATTCCACTTCAATTTCTTTATATCTCGTGGTCTTCCTTGTACCAATCAGCGACAAGCACCCCTCTTCCGTTTCATATTCTCCGGATTTTGAGACAATGACCGGATTATTCATGATCAGATTCATAAATCCCATTGATACTATAATAGTTCTCTTCTTATAGCCAATCATGTTTGCTGCCATACCTACACAGCCATCTCTATGAGCTGCAAGAGTATCCTGAAGATCTTTTATTACATCCATATCCTTAGTAGTAGAAGGCTCCGACTTCTGACTTAGAAAGAATACATCTTTTACTATTGGTTTTATCATTAGTCCCATTCCTTCCATACTTCCGGCTGATATCCTACAGTAGCTTTCTTTCCATTTCTTACTATAGGCTGCACAAGTATCTGCTGATTTTCAAGGATTTTCTCCTCTTTATCTTCGTCAGCTATATACTTTATACGGGCCAATGTATCCTTGTCCTTTGCATTCTCATCTATCAGCTTATCCATTCCACCCACAGCCTGCTTCACTGAATTGAACTCACCCTTGCTGAGTCCTTTCTCCTTCAGATCAACGAATTGGAATTTGATTCCACGTTCCTTGAAGAACCTCTCAGCTTTTCTGGTGCCATATCACTTCGCGATATGCAAGTCTGCTACGCAGTCTTGGTTCTGCTTCGCAGAACGCATCCTCACCTCGTTCGGACGTTCGATTACTTCGTAATCGAGCGCTGAGTATCAGCACTCTTTTTTGTACCAAATATCTGTATGTTCACCTTATTTCCCTCATTTCATCAAGTATTTCTGCCTCAGTGTTCTCTTCAACAAAGTTGGATATCTCTTGTTAATACCCAAGCAAAAGCCTTCGCAGTTCTCAGATCCGGCCCCTTAAAATGATTGCCTTCATTCCACTCGAGATTTGCATCAACCTTTGTATCCAGTATCTTATATATTCTTTGTATATTATCCCCAACCTGAGCCATAGTTTTGTTCTTCGTTTTTGATTCTTTATCTCCCAGACTAAGATAAACAGCTGATGATTTTATATCATTTTGAGATATATACTCTTTAATGCCAGGAAACCACACTGAAGGTGATGCCGCTGCCACTCCCTTAAACACATCAGTTTGATATGCAGCCCAAAGAGCAAAAAGTCCAGCAAGGGAATAACCACCTATATAGAGATTTATATCTGCTTGATTCTTTCCGGCAAATACTTCAGTATTAATATATTCTAAGACCTTACTCAGTGTAACGTCAGCATTTCCGCCGAAGTCATCCTTTCCAAATACAGCAGGTGCCTTCCAAGGAGATAAATCATCATTCCAGTTGTCCACCTTTATCGCAACAAGGCAGAAATCATCTGATAATGATAGTTCTCGGATATACTCGATTTCTTTTTCGATTACAGCCATATCATGGTCATCTACCATCTGTATCAGTATATTATCTGATTCCGTATTTCCATAATAATATGTATTCACCTTATAAATTCTCCAAACCTATGATTCATTTACAAACAGGAATAGTTTTCTCATCAGCAGTCTGTTCCTCTGTGACCCTTTCCGTTTGCTCAGTTGATGTCTCATTTACAGAATATGTGCAGCCAAAGAAGAAGCTCATCATGACTACACATATCAATATTCTCAAAACTATCTTTACTTTTCTTTCCAAGAATATCACATCCTTTTCATGATATACTCCTTAGATATACTTTTCAGCAAATGCCTTCAGTTCCTCTTCTGACTTAACCCCATTCAGAACAGCACCATTTATAACCTCTGCTCCCGGAGCACTAGGCTCCAGTTCCTCAGCTGATTTACCAAGTCCACTGGAACCAGATGTGGCAAAAAGAACTATCTTCTTTCCAGTCATATCGTAACTCTCAACAAATGTATTTATGATGGTTGGGCAGATATACCACCACACAGGAAAACCAAGGAATATAGTATCGTACTGATCCATATTCTCGACTGGAGCACTACCTATGGCTGGTCTGCTAGATTTATCCTTCATCTCAATAGAACTACGAGAGTTCTGATTTCTCCAATCAAGATCATCATTTGTATAAGGAACCTCAGGTACTATTTCATATGTATCAGCTCCAATAGCTGATGCAAGTTTTGTTGCAACTACTCCTGTTGTTCCTGTTGCTGAAAAATATGCTACTAGTATCTTAGCCAACTTCTTATCCTCCTATAACTATGTTCATTATTTCTTTATAGAAAACTTCTGCAAGCTTCTTATGCGCCTCCGGAGTTAAATGAAGAGAATCCACCTTAGAAGGCTTTATATATGAAGCCGCATCAACAAATATACACCCATTTGCATCTGCAACTTTTTTATAATGTTCCGGAAACTCTTTTGAACGCTCTATCGCATCCTCTTTAAAGCTTCCATAAAATGGAGAATCCTTTATCCTCTCTCCAATCTCAGGTGGGGATACGAGTATAATCTTCGGAACAAATCCCTGCTTATTCTCCGTGAATTCAATTATATCCTTTATGAGAGTCTCCGCACCTGCTGCAATATCTTCAGCACTGGCATGGAAGAAGTCTTTAAGGTCATTACTTCCAAGCATCATAATAATGATATCTATAGGCTTGTGTGAATTGAGACATGGTTTCAGATAATCACGACCATTCTTCCATCCTTCTATCGGGTCGTCAAAAATGGTTGTCCTACCATTACATCCTTCCTCAATAACATTAAAGTCTTTTCCGAGAAGGTTCTGCAAAATGCCAGTCCATCTTATATTCTTAGGATATCTAAACCCTGTCTCCGGAATATAACCGTAGGTATTAGAATCTCCATAACATAGTATATTCTTCATACTGGAACCCTCTATCTTCATAGTAACATCAACCCTTATGTTTCTGCATCATATACATCCACATCAAGGATAACCATATTTTTTAATACTGCAAATAAATCCGATTCGAGAATATATTTTCTTAAATCACCATCATTTTCATCGTAAAGCTTATGATCATATGGATATACTTTGTCCTCAGCATCTAAATGAACATCCATACTGATCTGGTAAAACTCACCATCCTCAAGCTCTGTTGAATGAACCAACATGAACTTACATCCCAGCTGCATATAAATAGCTGGCAGAGTACCAGCCACATATTCAACCTCTCCTTTAGTGCCTTCTACTACATCGAAGAAAGCATTTACTATCTCTTCAAGAGTATTACAGGATTTTATCAAGATTTCTAACTTTTCAATCATCACACGTCCCCCATACCAACGATTCCTGCATTAGTTCATATATCACTTTCATCACAACTGCTGTATATATTTACATTTAGGAAATGCACTGCACCCATAGAACTGATTACCTGTATTCGGTCCTTTCTTTGCAGTTCGTAGCACCAGTTTACTTCCACATTTAGGACAAATAAGATTATCTACTACATCTGAAACGACCGGATTACTATTTTGAGTAACACTTTCAGGACTCATATCCTTCTTATACTTATTTTCAATATCCTTAATATGAGCAAGCTTTACTGATTCATCAACATTTGTAAGAACTTCCAAACAATTAAATATATCATCAACCTGATTCTCAGATAGATAGTCCGGTGCATTGTCCCATATATTTCTAACCGTTTTATATGTTTTATCTCGTTTTATAACAGCTATATCTGAACTATAGGTAGTTATCTTCTTAAGCTCACATCTCTCAGAGAACACTATAATCGAAAATACCGGCACATCTGACTGGTCTGTATTTATATATTCCTTCAACCACTTAATATGCGTTCTATTCTGCTTTATAGGATTATAAAATCTATTCTTTGTACCACTAGCTAAACTTGCAGTCCAATACTGATCTTTTTCATTTCCAAATATCCAGCCAGAATAGTTCTTACTCTCAAATACAAATATCCCTTTCTGACATATAAACATTACATCTATCTCTGAGGTCTCACCATTCTCCTTGGGAATATAAACATTTCTAAGAGTTTTTCCTTTCCGTCCAAAGAAGCTTACCTTCTTAAGTTCCTTCTCAGTAAGCTTTTCTCCATGTTTACCTTTAAATTCATCAGTAAAAATGGCATCTAATATAGGTTGTAATGTCAGATCAAGAAATATATCTATTAAATCTTTTGCCATAGTACATCTACATACCTTTATTATATTTCATATTTATCATTAAACAGAATATCCAACATCTTATCCTGATGATTCTTTATCTCGTCAAATTCCCAAGTCTGATTATCTTTACAAATTTACATCATAATCATGAACTTAAGAGAAGCAACGCTTATCTGACCAATCTTTCCAAATGGATCTAAATAATGATCCAGTTTAGTTTTGGGGCTCCAGTTTGAGCCAGAACTATTTGCTTCGCTACCTATCATCGCATAGTTTCCCAAACAGTATATCTGGTTCTGATCCAACACTCCAGGTTCACCTGTAGCAGTTGCCTGCGAATAAAAATGCTCCAAACTTCTTCTTGTTCTGGAAAAATAGAACTGATCAAACACCTTTAATCCAAAGTCACCGCATCCAAGTGCATCAAAGAATTCTCTTCTTTCTCGACTTTCTTCCTTCTTTCGTTCTCCTCTTAATTCATCATCGTATTTTTCCCATATTTTATAATCTAAATAGTTAAATACGAATAATGGCACTCCCTTTGAAGCTTCAGAACCATCACCAAAAACATTGATAAAATCAGTTTTATCTCTGTTTCTTATATCCGAAACATCTAGTTTATTTTGATTTAATATAACATTATCAAAACTACCAGGTATAGGAGTATTGATAGCATTGAGTTTCGTAGAATCAAGATATACATTACTGAAATATTTATCTGCCAAAGACTCAACAAAATCGGTATATGCAGTATAATTATTTGTATCATTATTTAGAAGATATAAAAGCGTATAAAAAAAACAGTCCTAAAATATCTCTTTTCGAAGAAACATAGACATAAGAAATAAAAGAAAAGTGAAGCAATTCCCATTATTTCTGATGAGCTCGTTAAGAGTCACAAGAGTATACCCATTTATCATACATCCTGCATTAAGAGCCCTTTCCTTATCCCTCATGAAATGATACGCATCATTTGTGCTGTTATGAATGTGTCCATATATTCTCCGCGTTAATTCATACAACTCAGCCGATTATATGGTATTCCATTTTCTCTGTATCAACCCATACGAAAGAACAATTACCGAAGTCTTTTCCGTTTCTATATGTCGAAAACACATCAACAGAAAGTAAATTTCCTTCTCTCTGTGGCCACTCAACGGGTGTATGGCCAACCACCTGTAGCATATCTGAAGGATACAACTTCCAACTTCCATTCTGAGGTCTGGCCCATATCGGAGAATCATCTACCCACATATATGGTTTTCCCATTTTATTTATGTATCTGATCATGTACTCAATATCAGCATCTACATTATTTCCAAAATGTGCTCTAACAAAGTTCTCTGTAAGACCACCGTGACTAAATAGTACGTTATCAATCCTATGAATAAATGCTGCATTCCCTTCTGGAAGTGTTCTGACGAATTTCTTTAGTCTGTCCACAACTAGCTCATGAGCATACCCTGAATAACCGGATTCAAGTGCTTCCCATGGATAGCTGAGATCGTGATTACCATAGCAGAACAAGGTATTAGGATGATCCTTAATAAACTTATCTGCCGCATCAAATGTTTCAGAATAAAGATCCAAATTCCTCTCCTGTCCCCAGTCATCAACCAGGTCTCCGAGGATTACTATATAATCATAATTTCCTTCTGCAATTTTTTCAGCTGCCTTCTCAAACATCCAGGGTTTAAGATGCACGTCTGGTATAACAAATACTTTACTCATATTTCTTAGCGCCTAAATAATTCTTTTATTTTTCCTATGATAGTAATATCTGCCGGAAGCCAATCAACTGAATCAATTGTTTCCTTAGTCAGCCACTTTGCAGCTTCATGTTCCTTTAGAACTAAATCTCCTTCCACTATGCTACACAAAAAGCAATCCATAGAAAGATGGAATGTTGGATAATCGTATTCGATAGTATCAACATACTTTTCAACTTTAATTAATGTATCTAGTTCTTCTTTTATTTCTCTGACTATTGCCTCTTCAGGAGTCTCGCCTTCCTCAATCTTTCCACCCGGAAACTCCCATCCATCTTTTAAGTCTCCGTATCCACGCTGAGATGCAAATATCAACTTTTGTGATCCATTAGTTTCCTCGTCATTCGTTTCAGTCATAATGATAGCGCCAACAACTCGAACAGCTTTGAGATAGCTTCCATCTTCTCGAATCCAAATGTATTTGCCTTCTTTTATACCTTGCTCAGCAATCCATTTTTCCGTAACCTCAAGCTTGTCACCATCATCAAAAACGAGAACAGCATGAGGTCCATCGCTATGTTCCTCACAACCAAAATCAGCTTCTGTTATATCTATTATCTTGTGTAAACTCATATTCTGTCTCCATATTATCCATTAACTATATACTGATATATATCCTCTCTCACTGGTGTATCCAGCTTCCACTCTATCTCCACTGCAGTCTTATCAGTATTAGCCATAATGAATTCATTCGTATTTCCTGTTGCAGTCATTCTGCCGAGATAATAAAACTCCTTAGATATCTTATCATCTTTATTCTTCCTTACAAAGAGTTCAACGTCTATACCACGTTCCTTTGCATGAAGGAAGTTCTGTACATCTTCAGATTCAACAGTTCTACTCTGCTTTGATATCGCGATGAGTGAACTACGGGATGTGAAATGATCCTCATACTTAATAGTATCCTGAATATCTTCCGCTTTATCATAATTGATAAATACAGGAAATGTCTTAGTAGCTTTATCATACTTATAACCACCTATATTTAGCGGAACCTCATTGTGCTCCCAATTCAGAAGTCTACACGCATCCTCATAAGTATATTTCTGATACAACACCAGTTCTGTATTCTGATATGTTTTAGCATAGTCCCTTTCATAACGATACTCAGCAAAATCTAAAAGTTCTTTTACAATCTTATAGAAATCTTGGTTCTGCATCATCTTCCTTAGAGGACTACTTATTACATAATCATCTCCCTTGTTTTCAATAAAAATGCATTTTTCATATGTCTTCTTTCCGGAACCAGATGGGAATTCATTTGTAAGAACATTTACAACACTCTTCACTACCTTGTCAGAACAATCCTTATTATATTTTTCTTTAAGAGCAGTCTTCATTCCTTTCACAAGTGAATCTTGATAAACAAGCAATTGAGATAGCATTTCAATTTCATGTATACGCTTACCACTTGCTAATTTTTTAGAAATAAACTCTACAATCTTTTCTTCATTTTCCGAAAGTCTTACCTTATATTCATCTTCGTATTTAACAAGGAATTTATAATAGGAGCCTAGTGAAGTGTTGTCAAATATACGGAGAACATCCATCTCTCCATACTTGTCAAAATCCATAAGGTTTGGAATTCTTCCAAGTTTATATTTCAGATTTTTGTAGTTCTCCCGAATCAATTTAATATCACTAAAGTTTGCAGTATCAATTGACGCATAAATCTTCTTCTTCGATATCTCGTCAAAGTGAATTGTTGATATACCCGGAATAACTTTCTCACCTTCTGTTACATAGCGACGGATGTTATCCTTGTTATAGGTTCTGTCACCAGAAAGCGCAATTGGAATCATAAAGTTATTCTTATAGTTAGCAATAAAATCCAATATAACTACAAAGTCCTTGTCTTCAGCTTTTCTAAGACCACGGCCAAGCTGCTGGACAAACACTATTGGGGACTCTGTTGGACGAAGCATAATAACCTGATTTACTTCAGGAATATCCACGCCTTCATTGAATATATCTACGGTAAAAATATAATCAAGATAAGCGCCATGTTTCGTTCCATCTGAGTCGATTGAAATACTTTTTGTCAGAAGATCGATAGCTTCTTCTCTCTTTTCCTGGCTATCCGAACCAGTCAGGGCAGTTGTTTTGTACCCTCTTTCATTAAAGATATCACTGAGTTTCTCAGCTTCTTTTCTAGAGCTACAGAATACCAAGCCCTTAACTCTGTCGCCAGAATAACCATAGAAATTGATTTGCTCGATAATATAATCAACCCTTTTATCAGAAACAAGAAATCTGAAGTTTTCTATTTCGGTTTTATCATCAATTACTTCTCCATCAATTTCCATATCCGTAATTCCAAAATAGTGGAAAGGACAAAGAAGATTTTCTTCCATAGCCTGTTGAAGTCTAATTTCCAGTGCAATATTGTGATTGAAGTTTGCAAAAACATCGAAGTCATCTGTACGTTCAGGAGATGCAGTCATTCCAAGCCAAAACTCTGGCTCAAAATAATCCATAATCTTTTGATAGCTTGCTGCACCTGTTCTATGAGCTTCGTCAACTATAATTGTTTGGAAGCTATTCTTCGGGAATTGCTTCATCACTTCCTCTTTAGACATCATTTGCATAGTTGCAAAAAGGAAGTCGGCATCCATATCTTTTTGGTTGCCAGAAAGAAGCCCGAAATGTCTAGTATTTCCAAATACATTTTTATATGATTTCATTGCCTGCTTTGCAATCTGTTCACGGTGTACAAGGAATAAAACGCGATTGTTATAATCGATTGCATCACGAATACCAAATGCAGAAGCATAGGTCTTACCTGTACCTGTCGCCGATATGAGAAGCGCTTTATTCTCCCCCTGTTCTACTAGTTTTCTAAGATTGGAAATAAAATCCACCTGCATTGAATTCGGTGAGAGTCTATATTGTTCCAGTGAAACAACAGGGCTCGACTGAGCCGCAAGTTTTCTCTGCTTCTTTATAGTCTGATATTTAGTTCTATATTCCTCGATGAAATCCTCATACTTACTTGTATGATTCTTATCTTTCCATAAAGCAACAAACGCAGATTGGATGTTCTTATACATTTCACCCTCAGCTGTTGATACCATTTTTGTGTTCCACTCTTTATTTGCAGAAAGAGCCCTACCTGTCATATTTGAGCTACCAATTATAAATGTATATGTCTCATCGCGCCTAAAGATATAGCCTTTTGTATGGAAGCCGATTCTTTCTGTATCAGGTATCGAACCAGTTCCATCTGCTAAGACTTCGCCGCCTTCACCTATAACTTCAGAACCAGATAATACTGCATCCTCATGATACATACGAAGCTCAATATTCTTAAACTCTGCCAGCTTATCGAGGGCTTTCGGATCGGTGAACATGTTGTAGTCAGTTGTGAGGACCTTTCCCGGAACCCCTCTCTCATCCAGCTCTTTAAATGTAAGAAGCAGTGGTTCTATTCCACCGAGAGTTATGAAAGCAACACTAAAAGTAAAGGAGTCACATTTCTTAAGCTCTTCCTCAATAGATGTGAGCACCTTTACTCCCTTTGTATGATCATTTGATATGAAGTCCGGTTTATATGCTACATTGGATTTATTGGTTGAATCTATAAATGCCGTAGTTGCACCGGATAAGATTTTTTCACCATTCTTACTCATTGAATCATTTACCTCTTCTATATCAATCCTTCACCCTTCGTCCACCGAATGCATGTATCGATCTCGTTCCTGCCTTTACTCTTCCACCCTGCAGACTTCCCTTTGGAATGAAGAGTTCATCTCCTGCATGAAGTACATATTCTTTGCCATCTATTGTAACAATATATTCACCTTCTACACAAAGCATATATTCATCGTAATCATGCATATGTTCCTTAGATACTCTGTCAGCTTTATATATCCAGAAAGCCATCTGGCTTCCGTCATTTGCAGTGTAGTAATATCCTTCTATATCAGGTGTATTCTGCTGATCTGCAGGTATCATATTTTCTTTTCTAAACATAAATTCTGGAAAGTTCATTTTATTAATCCTCACAAATAAAATCTTCTGTCTTTAGGTCACAGTAATATCTTCCCTTTATCGCGGTAAACTTGAGAACGCAGTAATCTGGATCAGTCACACCCTTCTTGTAGAACATGGTATCTCCTCTTCTCCAGATCATATTCTTTGTTTCCTGATCCGTTAATACTTCCATAGTACCTATCAGCATGACACCCTCATACTTGATCAGTCCTTTATGATAGAAATATATGCTGGCATTTGGATTATCCCGAAACTGCTTAACCCTAGCAGATGAAGTATTGGTGGAGAAGTAAAACACTATTAATCCTTCTCTCTTCCTAGGCTTCAACATAGCTTTTACGTTTGGAAATCCCTCACCGTCAATCGAGCTTATAAAGCTTACGTTCTGCTTATCTATAAACCGTATTATCTTCTCTTTATCCATTTATTTTCCTTTTCTGCATTTTCCAAAGTCTACTCAAAGTCTACTCAAAGTCTACTTTCAAAGTCTACTAATCTAATGTATTCAAAAAATTTAATATCTCATCAAACGCTTCTCCCACATCAATATGAAGCCAGTTTCTATCTCCTGAACGTTCAACACTTGTTCTAAACTGTCGATTTTTAAATGTAGCAGATATTCTTCTACGTATATCTCCCATATTCTTTTCTTTCATAGCGGGTTCATCAAATATATATATTTGAATACATTCCATCAATCTTTTTCTTTCCACATGATCCTTAAGATAGCAAAAGTCAAATATATCTTTGTATCTTGTTGAAAAGGGACCAAATCTTAGTAATGATCTCATTTTTTCTGCAAATATCTGTTCGCACGAGTTTATTAATAGGCTCGCTCCCTCATCATCCATACAGACATCGAAACAATATTTATCTTGTTCTATCCCCATATTCGCATGTACTCCAAGATCTATCTTACTTTTAAGCGAATGACCAGTATCATCCTTAATTATGATATATACTCGTTTCCCTCTATATTCCTGTTGAGATAACGCTTCAATTTTATCATTTTCTATTTCTATAGAGATATCTTCTAAACAATTTAGTCTAGTTACAAACCTTCTTATAGAATCATCTTCAAGAGAATAACGTATAAAGTCTAGATCAAGATCTTCTGTAGCACGTCTCACATCTTTAGTAATACCACGCATAACTACACCACCCTTGACCGTTATATTTTTTCCAAAGTTACTCTTTGAAATAGCTTTAAGAATAATATCCTGACAAACTCTTGCATCAGCATTTCGCTCTGAATAACCAAGATGTCCATAATAATCTGCCATCTTTTCAATATCTGCCATTAAAACACCTCCATTTGAAGTATTTCCATTATCTTGTTACTCTTCGGTGCCGCAAGAGCTATGTCTTGAATCTCCTGGACATTCAACTGTGGTAGGATCCTTCTAAAACTTAAAAGAACCTCTTTATAATAATCAAAAGATAGTTTACTTTTATATCTAACAAGTTCAACCAACATGCGTTCCTTACTATAAATTCGAATATCAAATCCTTTATACTCTACTGTTTCTATTCCAAGTTCATAGAAATCATCCGCCACAAAATACTGTTTTACTTTTTTATCATGGATTTTTGCTGCATCACGTGTTGTTGCTAGATCACACGTATCAGGGATTACATCCGTCAATCCATAAAAATAAAATGCACTTTTCATAGTTACAACCGCATTAGGATATTTAAAAGAAAACACTGCCAGCTCTGGCACATGTTTTTGCGTTGAATAAACCCCTTTAATAAGTTTAAATAACTCACCTTTTTTCAATTTTTGTTCTATTAAATAATCTGAGCCGTATACATTTATGCATTCCGAACGGGACATCATATGAATCACCTCTTTTAGATAAATATCCGCATTTTTCTTATTTTTGCGGATGTTTTTATAAATTATATAGTAGCTTCTTTACAATGTCAATCTTTTAAATATTCATCCGCTTTTCTTATTATTTTGCGGATGTTTTTATAACAAAACCAGACCTACCCTAGTCTTAGATCTGATTGCATTCCTCCTATGTTGAGGGTAGCGCCATAATAAAACGATATCTTCATAATAATCCTCAAAAAAACAGAGCAGACATATTGCCTGCTCTGTTTTTGATTACATTCGTTCGCATTTACTGGAAGCGAAACCCCAATAAATCGTTCACATTTTTATGGAAGTGAATCTCCAATAAAATCGTTCACATTTATATGGAAGTGAGACTCCAATAGATGTGTAATCGCATCATTCATAGCAATACTATCCTAGATATATCCAATTGTCAATAAATACATAATTAATAAATCAACTACTGATGAGATAAACATATCACTTTCTTTAACTTTCAAATATATACAAAATGAAACATTATGTTGCGCAACAAACACCAGCATTTTAGCCCTAACACTTCCAACACGAGGCTAAAACTAGCCATTCATACTATAAAAATGCTGGTATTTGTTGCGCTCGAATATGGCTGTTTATGACCGTATATAACTGTTTTATTATTGTTCGTGTACTTTTTTCAGATCTTATAATAGTGAAAACAGCACATTATACAAAACAGAATAGTAAAAAAGACGAAAGGATTTGTTGCATTTACGGAAAAAGCAACTAGATTATGTAAACCACTTGGATTATAAAAAAGCGCTGTGCTTTCACACAGCGCTTCCAAACCTTCACTATTATATCGACTATTAGGCAACGATTTCGTTCTTCTTAGTTTCTTTTTCTTTCTTTCTCTCTTCGAGTACTGTAGCTGACCAGTAACCTGTTTCAACACATGCAAACAGTGATACTTCACCCATCAAGCGTGCATCTGCTGTAACTATTCCGTAGATCATCATTCCTACTGTTGCGATAAGAGCTATAATCATAGCTGCCTTAACTACCATCTTACCTGTGATTACTGTTTCTTTCTTTGAATTCTTCATTGTTGTATCCTCCACTTTTTTATTTGCGATTGTTTCGCGTTTCTTTTGATGATTGGATAATACAACATACGAACTACATATAAAGCAAATCTGTTGTAAATGGATAAAAAGATGTCGCGATTGGTAAACCAGCATCTATTTTCCCGCACTATAACCACTTCTTCTTTTTAAAGAACCACAGACCTCCGATGATGATAAGAAGGCTGACAATTATTACAACTGGGTAGCCCCAGCGGGTTTCGAGTTCTGGCATGTATCTGAAGTTCATTCCGTACCATCCAACTATAAGTGTCAGTGGCATGAATATTGTTGTTACAACTGTAAGCAGCGTCATTATGCGGTTCTGCTTAACGTCTATCTGAGTATGGTACATATCTCGAAGCTGCATTGTAAAGTCACGGAGAGATGTGGCAGTATCGTGCAGTCTTGTAACCCTGTCGGTAAACAGTCTGAAGTAACGGGTGTTTTCAGGCTTGAAGAAATTGTTTTCGTTCTCCTGAAGCTCCTGTCCAAAGTCGATAAGCTGATCATAATGAATGCGGAGCTCACGAAGATTACTACGGATTTCATTTACCCTTGCAAGACCTGTTTCTGTAGAGGAATCCATCATATCATCCTCTATTGCATCCAGCTCCTTCTCAAACTTCTCAAGAATAGAAAGATCTCGATTGACTATGAGTTCAAGGAAATCGTAGATGAATCTTTCCAGGCATGGCACCTTCCACTTTTTAGTCCTAGCAATCTTCTTTACCATCTTTTCAACCACGCCAGTTGAATCGATGAAAACAATTCCCTTTTCATCCAAAGCAAATGCATACTGGTAATCATCACCGCTGATATTACTTCTGCTTGGCACGGAAAATGTGCCCGTCAGGGAATCGTAGTTCACCTCAGCCTTTGTGTTGTGGATGTCATCTGGCTCTATGTCCAGTTCAATTCCCATGTCGAATGCATTTTCCTCTTTCTTCCATTCATCAATTGTAAGAACTACAACATATTGATAATCGCCCTTGTGCACTTCTTCTGCTGTGCATTCTGTTAATGTTGATTTGATCAAATAATACATACTTCCAACCTCTGACTTTTATGATGAGAAAACCTCATCTGCATATCTTACTGTTGCCATGGCGTCCTTTGCGTAGCAGTCCGCTCCAATGGCATCTGCATATTCCTGTGTCATAACCGCTCCACCTACAACAACCTTTGTGCCCGGTTTTCTCTTGCGGAGCAGCTTTATTGTATCCTCCATACTTACAACCGTTGTGGTCATAAGTGCGCTGAGGCCTACCAGCTTTACATCGTCCTCAATGGCTCTTTCCACAATAACTTCCGGTGGAACATCCTTACCCAGATCTATAACATCGTAGCCATAATTCTCCAGCATAACCTTGACTATGTTCTTTCCTATATCGTGAATGTCGCCTTTAACTGTGGCAATGATAACCTTGCCCTTCAGGTCTCTAGGCTTACCCGCCATAGATGCTTTTACAACTTCAAATGCGGCCTTCGCAGCATCTGCACTGAGCAGAAGTTGTGGTAAGAATACTGTACCTTTTTCAAAGCCCTTACCTACTTTATCAAGAGCTGGTATAAGTTCTTCGTTGATGATATCCAGAGCATCCCGCTCCTTCATTGCTTCTCTCATGGCACTTTCAGCAACACCTACCATACCCTTTTCGATGGCATGTCCTAACTGGGATTTGCCAGTTTCGCCTGAGTCACCTGGTGTGCCTGCCTGCGCTGTTCCAGCCGGGGCAGCACCTGTCTGAGTGCCTGTATTGATGGTGGACATGGTTGCATTTGCATAGGCCTCAATGAATCCCATACACTGTGGATCAAGGTCCGAAAGAGCAAGGAAGGATCTATATGCCGCCATCATCTGTTCATTGTTCGGATTCATAATGGCAAAGGAAAGTCCGTTCACCATTGCCATTGTCAGGAAGTAAGAATTGATAATCTGTCTCTGAGGAAGTCCAAAGGAAATGTTGGAAACACCCAGGATGCTTCTTCCATGATATTCATCTCTTACTCGTCTTATGGTTTCGAGAGTTGTCACTGCCGATGAAGAGTCAGAAGAAATGGTCATGCAAAGTCCATCTATTACAATGTCCTTTCTAGGAATTCCGTATTCATCTGCTGCTTTATAAATCTTTTCGGCAACGGCTATTCTTCCATCTGCTGTTTCAGGAATGCCATCCTCATCCAGCACAAGGCCTACCAGCACGCCACCGTATTTTTTAACAAGTGGCATAACCGCCTCGATCACTTCCCTCTTACCGTTTACGGAATTGATCATGGCCTTACCGTTATAGTATCTGAGTCCCTGCTCAAGAGCCTCAACATCTGTTGTATCCAGCTGCAGAGGAAGGCCAGTAACGCCCTGAAGCTTGGTCACAACCTCGCGCATCATCTTTGGTTCATCTATTTCAGGAAGGCCTACATTAACATCCAGAATGTCTGCGCCTGCATCTTCCTGTTCAAGGCCCTGCGAAAGAATGTAATCCATATCCGCATCACGGAGAGCCTGTTTGAATCTCTTCTTACCTGTTGGGTTGATTCTTTCACCGATGATTATTGGTTTCTTGTCGCATGTAACTGCCTGACAGAAGGAAGTTACAACTGTCAGATCCTTTTCAGTATTAGGTTTAAATGTCCTCTTCTTAACCTTTTCTACGGTCTGGCGAATGTGTTCTGGAGTTGTTCCGCAGCACCCACCCAGAACCTGCACGCCAAGGTCTGCTATCTGACACATTACATCCGAAAATTCTTCCGGAGTAACATCGAAAACTGTCTTGCCATTCTCTGTTCGAGGAAGGCCGGCATTTGGATTTACAACTATTGGGACAGATGCAACCTCAACCATTCTCTCCACCATAGGAATCATAAGGTCTGGTCCCATTCCGCAGTTCATACCCAGGGCATCTACTCCAAGTCCTTCCAGCATGGCAACAGTGGAATCCACGTTACCGCCAGTAAGAAGCTTTCCCTTCTGGTCATAAACTGTTGTTACGATAACAGGAAGATTTGTATATTCCTTCGCAGCTATTACAGCTGCCTTTGCCTCGTAGCTGTCGCTCATGGTCTCTATAAGGATCAGGTCACCGCCTGCCTTTTCGCCGGCAGCCATAGTTTCACCGAACAGTTCAACTGCTCTGTCAAAGCTAAGGTCACCCATTGGTTCAAGGAGCTTTCCTGTAGGGCCAATATCTACCGCTATGTATGCATCTTCCCTGCCTGTATTCTTAATTGCCTGCTTTGCAAGGTTCACTGCTGCAGTCATAAGTTCTTCTACTCTGCCTGGGAATTTTAGGCTGTTAAGGCCAAATGTATTCGTATTGAAAATATCTGAACCCGCTTTCAGATAACCTTCGTAAAGCTGCATTATTACATCAGGATGGTCCACGTTCCATGTTTCTGGAAGTTCACCGCCCTGCAGACCGTGTTCCTGAAGGAATGTTCCGGTTCCACCATCGCAGAACAGCCATTCTTTTCCTAGTCTTTCTCGTAAATCCTTTTTCATATCCTACCTCGCGTATGCGCATTTTCCAGCCATGCTGCACTGTTCACAGCCACTCTTCTCGCAATTTGAATCTATCTCTGTAAGTCCAACTACTGCTGTGATGGACTTTGTTGGTGTCATTAGCAGGCTATCAGAAAGTGTTACACCGATAGTCTTTGGCATCTCGAGAATTCTCTCGAAATCCTTCTGAACCTCAAGTGGAAAGTCGCCGTATCCCGGTGAAAATCTTGGTCTTGCAAAAAGACCTCTTTCCTTTGCTTCTGCAATTATCTTCTCATTTATTTCGTCTGCCCACGCTTCTGCCATGGCAGCTCCTACTGCCTGATAAGTATAGGCCTTCATCATATCTCTGACCTCGGCTTTTCTAACCAGCATATCTGGAACGTTGCCCAGGGTTACTGCCATCATTACTATTTCGGCGCAGCCATCCAGATTTTTAAGAAGGTTACCGGATTCTACCTTTATTCCCGAGAATTCGCAGGTGACATTTTTTTCTTTATGCGTTCCATTTCCATCTTCATCTGGAACTAATTTGAAGCTGAACTTCCACTCCAGAGGAAATGTTTTATATGTATATTTAGGATTAACCTGTTCCTGCATTTCGGCGATGCATTCATCGATTATCTTATTTAGATTCTCATCGATTTCTGTTACGCCTTTGAATCCCAGATATCTTTCTACTTCTTTTCTATTTATATTTATCATCGCGTTACCTCTTACTATTCTCTTCGCTTTCTCTTACTTCGATTTCTACGCTGTATTCCTTACCCCTTCTGGAGTATCTTCCAAGGAAGAGCTTATCCTTATCAAAATCGAGAAGCTTTGCCTCTTCATCAGGATCATCAACCAGTATCAGCTTTCTGCCATTCTCATCCTCGTATATCACAAATGTAATCTGAGGGTACTGAAGTCTATAACAGGGACCTTTATAATACCGCCATACTAAATCGCCATCTTTTGTTTCCGGCACCCTTAACACAAGTTCCTTTGTATCATCAAAATCTACGCTGACATTTGTCTTTTCCTGTGGCTCGGCTTTTTTCAGGCCATACTTATCATAAGCCTCCGTGATCCTGGCAGATGCCTTCTTCCAATATTTTCCATCTATAATAAAACTTATAGGAAAATACCAAAAGCCATAATCCACAAAGCATAGCAGCGCCAGCCACTTTATTGGTGAAAGAAGGCCGCCGATCAGGATCATTATTCCACCAACTATAGGCACACCACTACTCTTTGTTCTGGTCGCTGCATAGCTGACTATTACAAAGAATAGTCCTATCACCCAGAAGATTATGCTCACGCCGTATTTCATTACAAATTCATTCATCATATCTTCCACCATTTATAGAACAATCCGGCTAAATCAAAACTACCTTTCATCTTATCATTTATGGCTGGTTTTGTTAAGGCTTATATGCTATCATATCTTTCGGAAAAATTATATAAAAGGAGTACACTAATATGAAACGTAAAATTACTGCACTTTTAATGGTAAGTGTATTTGCATTTTCTGCATTTACAGCTTGCAGCAAGAAGGACACTGCGGAGACAACTACTGAGGAAGTTGTAGTCGGCGACGGCGCAACTGACGTGATTGAGGAAGACGACCTTGCTACTTCGAACGTTGCTTCCTTCGAAGGTACTGAGACTCAGGATAGAGCCGGAAATACTATCATCATTCCTGATGAGGTAAATGCCATCATCTCTATGGCTCCATCAACAACAAGATTCCTTATCGATCTTGGTCTTGCAGATAAGATTGTCGCTATAGATACAAATTCACTTGCTTATGCTGATGAACTTCCAGCTGATGTTAAAGAGTTCGATATGATGGCTCCTGATAACGAGGCACTCATTGCACTTAGTCCTGATATCATCTTTACATCTGGCATGAGCAATGCTGGTGGCGAGGATGTTTACCAGAGCGCACGCGACGCTGGCATTTGTGTTGCTGACATCCCTTCGAGTACATCTTTCGATGAGATTTCAAAGGATCTTGAGTTCATCGGAATGGCTGTTAAGGAAGAGGACAAGGCTCAGACAATCATCGACGCTTACGAGGAGCAGATTGCCAAGGTACAGGAAGTTGGCGAGACAATTACAGAGAAGAAGAAGGTTCTTTTCATGATTTCAATCCCTACTGAGGAGTACCCTTCTATCTATACATTTGGTAAGGGAACTTACCTTGACGAGATGATAACATCTGTCGGTGCTGAAAATGTGACTGGCGACCAGGAAAGCTGGATCAGCATTTCTGAAGAAGAAGCTATCGCTATGAACCCAGATGTAATCATTACAAATGTTAACTATATTGACGATGTTGAAAATGTCATCAAGTCCGCTGAGGGTTGGGAGAATGTTGCTGCAATCCAGAACGATGCAGTTTACTACATCGACAGCGATTCAAGTAACCAGCCAAACAACCACGTTGTTGACGCTATGATCCAGATGGCTAAGCTCATCTACCCAGATCAGTTCGCAGACTTCGACGACCCATTCGCATCAGCAACCGACGCTGAGTAATTATGAGAAAGTACATATTATCAATTATCATATGTATAATAGTTCTATTAGTATGCATTAACTTAGGGAGCGTTTCTATTTCGCTCCCTGATTCTCTTTATATTGCAATGCACAAGCTCCTTGGACGACCACTCCCTGAAACAGTTAAACCTATGGCTGTTTCAATCTTCTGGGAAATACGTGTTCCAAGAGCACTTGTAGCATTTCTGGTTGGTGGAGCCCTGGCAGTGAGCGGTGCAGTAATGCAATCACTCCTCCAGAATCCGCTGGCATCTTCTTATACAATGGGCGTTTCATCGGGCTCAGCCCTGGGAGCCGCATTTGTCATTGTCGCAGGAATTCAGTCTTATACTCTTCATAGCTTCCTGCTTCCACTTGCAGGTTTCATTTTCGCCCTGCTGACTGTTCTATTCGTTATATTTTTCTCAAGCCGAATTGATAAAAACATTCATAGCTATACCATCATTCTGGTCGGTATGGTTATTTCGTTATTCGTAAATGCACTTCTGACGCTGATGACATCTCTTTTCCCTGATCATTACCAGCAGATACTTTACTGGATGATGGGTTCCTTCTCATCGAGGAACTGGACGCATGTGAAGATAATTCTTCCTGTGACCATCATATTCACTATTATCATCTGGTTCAAATCAAGGGAAATGGACATCATGACCTTCGGCGATGAGCAAGCAATGTCACTTGGAGTTAACACCCGTTTCAATAAGATCTTACTGATAGTTCTGACTACTGTTCTGACCGGAGTTTCAGTTGCATTTACTGGAACCATCGGTTTTATTGACCTGGTGGCTCCACACGTAGTAAGAAAGATTTTTGGTTCGAAGCATAAGGCGGTCATTCCAATGAGCTTCGCCTTCGGTGGAATGTTTATGTCCCTGGCAGACCTGGTTGCCCGTACCGTCCTCTCCCCTCGAGAGATTCCGGTTGGCGCCGTCACCGCCCTGCTGGGCGCCCCATTCTTCATGCTAATATTCTTCAAAAAACGAAAATAAGATCTGTCCCTACTGACTTATTTAGGAGAGATATATGAATATTAAACTAGACAGCGTATCCGCAGGATATGGCAAGGACAATTTAATAATCAAGAACATCAACCACAAATTTGATGAAGGTGGGGTGTGGGGAATTCTTGGTCCGAACGGAGCAGGAAAGACCACTCTTCTTCGTGTGCTTGCAGGGATACTTCCTTATAGTGGTAAAGCGACCTTGTTACACAGTAATTCCGTCAAAGAAAACTCTGAATCAAAGGACGCTACTGAGTCATTTGAGATTTCGAAGACTTCCCACAAAGAGCTTGCGAAGTACATCGCCATGATGCCTCAGTTTTCTTCAATATATTTCTCGTACACAATTTATGATGCGGTTCTGATGGGCCGCTATGCTCACCGTGGAAACGGTCTTAAGGATGCCCTGGGTTCAGCCACACAGGCGGACAGGGAGGCAGCTGATAAGGCTCTGGAGATCACAGGTCTTTCCGACATCAAAGACAAAGAGTTAAATGCCCTCTCAGGCGGACAGCTTCAGCGTGTTCTTCTTGCACGTACCATCGCTCAGGAAACTCCGATTATACTTCTAGATGAACCAACCAATCATCTGGATTTTAAGTTCCACACCGAGCTTCTGGATTATCTGAAGAAATGGTCCACAGGCGAAACTGGGGTCAACGGAATCACCCATAAGAATACAGTCATTTCAGTGTTCCATGATATCGGAGCAGCAGCACTTATTGCAGATAGCATTCTACTTATGAAGGACGGCGCAATAATAAAAGAAGGTTCCACTCAGGATGTCCTGACCCGAAACCTTCTTGAAGAAATCTATGATACTGATATTGTATCTTACTATTCTAAAATTTATGAAAGTCTTCCTCTCTGAAAATCCTTTCCAAGAATATCAGAAAGATTATTTAATATACTTATCGCAACGTCCGGTTTGTTCATTGAATAAACATGGACGTTTGTTATTCCATTCGCATAGAGGTCGATAATCTGGTCGGTAGCATATGCAATTCCGGCCTGCTTCATAGCCTCTGGATCATTTCCAAAATAATCAACCAGACTCTTAAAACGCTGTGGCATAAATGAGCCAGAAAGCTTGATGGCACGCGCCACCTGGTTTGCATTCGTAATAGGCATGATTCCTGGAATTATCGGAACCGTCACGCCAATCTCCCTGATCTTATACATGAAATTAAAGAAAAGGTTATTATCAAATACCATCTGCGTTGTCAGGAAATCAACACCCGCATCCACCTTCTCTTTGATGTGAAGAAGGTCGTCTTCCTGGTTTGTGCTTTCAGGATGTATCTCTGGATAGCATGCCGCACCGATGCAGAAATCTCCAGCTTCCTTAAGCTCCCTTACAAGCTCGATGGCATATCTGTAATCCCAGGTAGAAGGGTCGCTGGCCTCCAGCTCTGGTGTAAGGTCACCGCGAAGCGCCATGACATTCTCAATTCCCATGTCCTTCAGTTCCTGAATTCTCTGATGCACCATTTCCCTGCTTGAAGAAACACAAGTAAGATGCGCCAATGTCGGAACGTTGTATTTATCTTTAATATTTTTTGCAATCTCAAGAGTGTATTTGCTGGTTCCGCCGCCGGCACCGTAAGTTACACTCATGAATGCAGGGTGACTGGCTGCGATCTTTTCAGTCGCTTCCACCACGCTCTCAAATGTACTCTCCTTCTTTGGAGGGAAAACCTCAAAAGAGAGGGACATATTTTTCTTGTTTAGAATGTCGATGATTTTCATAACTCCTACCTATCACACTTTCTAAAATTTAATCTACCGATTTCAGCGATTCGATCATATTTATGGAGAACAGTTTTATAAACGTTACCAGCATCATGATTAGGGTAAATGCCATCGCAAGGCAAGCCGCGATCAGAAAGCTTGGCACCCTCAGTTCTCGCAGGAACACAAGGTTGTCCACAGCTATAACATCCATGACCTTTCCATGAAGGTAAGGACCCACTGCAAGTCCCGCTATAATTCCTATTATGGAACTGATAATCGTTTCCCGATAAATATAATCATTTGTCTCAACCGGCGTAAAGCCCAGCACCTTAAGCGTCGCGATCTCGCGGGTTCTTTCACTGATGCTTATGGCCGTCAGGTTATATAATACAGTAAATGCCAGCAAAGATGCAATCACAACAAGCAGAACTACAACCGCATCTAATCCCTTTATTGATTCGTTCGCCTTTTTTAGAACTGAATCCGTGGTTGTTACACTTGCCACATCATCCGATTTATATAGACTTTTCGATAATTTTTTACCACTATCCGTTTCGCTTGCCGAATCACCTGCCAATTCCTCAACCAGCCCGTTCTTTGCAACAACGGAATTGTACATCACGCCATGCCTGAAGGCTCTTTTATAAGCCGCCTTGGACATATAAACATAGTTGGAAACGTAATTCTCCGTTACGCCCGAAACAACAATATCAACTGTCTCGTCTTCATCATCCACAAGCTGAATGGTATCTCCAACCTTGCACCCCAGAATACTTGCGATACGAGGTGTGATTATAGCTCCGTCCTCCGGCAGTGTCAGCTTCTCGCCCTGTCCCTTATCTATCACCTTAACTCCAGCGTCTCTTGGATCAGATTCTCTCAAAGTGTAATATTCTTCAAAGAGTGCATTTTCCTCATCCGGCACCTGAAGATAAACGTCCAGGCTATGGCCTTCGCTATTTTCCACCTTCACCATTTCCTGGCGAAGCATCAGCGGATCCTTCAGCAGGCCCTCATCCTTCAGTTTCTTTTCCTTGCCACCTTCAATCTCATTAAAGCTCTTAAAATCATCACTAAGAATCACCATCACATCATAATGATGTATCTCATCAAACTGCTTATTTCCCACAGTGCTGGTGCAGTCCCTCAGCGCAAAACCAATGAACATCAGGAATGTACAGCCGCCAACTCCTACAACCGTCATCAAAACTCTTCGCTGATAACGGGCAATATTCCTCAGAGTCGTCTTCCAGGAAAATGTCATCCTCTTCCAAAGTCCTGTCACCCTCTCCAACAGAAGCTTCTTGCCTCTCTTTGGTGGTACCGGACGCATAAGATATGCAGGCTTATGAATAAGCTCTTTCATACAGCTAAAGATTGTCACCCCAGTCATGAGTATAAAGGAGACAGCCAACGAACCAAAGAACATGATTGGACTAAACTTAACCACAATACTCATCACCGAAATCGGGAAACAGTTAAAAACAAATTGTGGCAATGTATTAACTCCAATAAAGTATCCCGCCACAACACCAACTATTGTTGCCACAAAAACATAGATCATATAGCCGCCGATTATAGAGGCATTCGAATAGCCAAGAGATGTAAGAGTTCCCATCTCCCCTCTTTCCTCGGCAATCATTCGCGACATTGTATTTGATGTCATCAGAATAACAATAACTATAAAGAAAATCGGAATAATATCCGCTATGGAATCCACTTCTTCATACTGATCACTCAGTATCTTATAATTCGCAACCTCATCATTTCTATTACGTATGAACCATTTACATTCAGGAATTTCTATTTCTTCCAGAGCCTTGCTCTCAGCCTCTTCCATAGCAGTATCCAGCGCGTCGTCCATCTGGTCATCCACAAGAACGTCAACCTGCGCATCTGTTAGGGGTGACAATTGTTCCTGCACTGTTTCAGAAAGAGTGCCGATAAAACTCTCAAATGTCATCCCAAACTTTCCAGCCTGTTCCTTAAGCTTGGACTTAGTCTCCTCCTGCTGTTTATCTATCTCTGCTCTGACCTCTTCCTCAACTGCATCCCTGGTTTCAGCTTCTATCTCTTCCTTACGTTTAGCAACCTCTTCAAGAGCCGTCTCTTTTGCTTCTTCGTAGAGTCCATCTTCTCTTGCCTTTTCTCTCTCGGACTGAATAGCCTCTACCTCGGAAGTCAGCTGTTCCAGTTTTTCATTGTAGCTATCTGAATACGGAATATCCTCATCCGTCTTCCTCATGGTTACATACAGATCTGTATAAGCATCAATATCAAAAATACTTTTCTTAACCAGAATATAGGATTTCAGTTCTCCATTACCAATGTTGGTACTACCATAATCCGTACCCATATATATAGGAGATGTGACAACACCCGACACAATGAACTTATGCTCTGTCAACTGCTCGTCATCTTCATCGTCAACGTCATCCTCGTCTTCATCTGATTTCGAATCACTATCCTCGTCCTCCGAACTCACCGGTTCCTTGATGGAAATAACATCTCCCACCTTATAGAAGCGGCTATCCGCAAGGCACTCATTCTGCTTCGTCGGAAGATTCCCTTCCCACAACAGATAGCGATTGATATAAGAATCGATAGAAAGAACGTGGATTACATCTTCGCCCTCGTAAACATATTTGGAATAGCCAGCCGTCACCAGGTCCACAGATTTCAGTTTTCGGACTTCTTTCAAATCCTCCTCCGTAAATCCAAGGGTGCTGATAAGATGCAGGTCCATCATATTGTAGTCTTTAACGAAGCAATTTTCGGCATCACGAATAGCAGGCGTCGACTGTCTGATGCCTGCATAGAAACCAACTCCGATCAGGATTATCGCCACAAGGGAGATAAAACGACCGAAGGAATGTTTAATCTTTTTTAATGTATTCTTCGCTATCATTTTCTAGTTTCTTATCCAAATTCTAAACTACCATTCAATCTCGTCAGGAGAAAGCGGTGTTTCATTAATCTTAATCTTATCAACCGAACCATTCTTGATGCGGATGATCTTATTACATACCTTTGCTATTTCAGAATTGTGAGTAACAATAACTGTTGTCATTTTTCTTGCGCGGCAGGTTTCGATAAGAAGCTCTATTATCTTCTTTCCTGTCTCAGAATCAAGTGCACCAGTTGGCTCATCACAAAGCAGAATCTTTGGATTCTTTGCAATTGCTCTTGCAATGGCAACACGCTGCTGCTCGCCACCGGACAGCTGACTAGGAAAGCTGGAAAGTCTTTCACCAAGACCCACTTCTTCCATAACTGTCACAGGGTCCAGGGCATCTTCGCAAAGCTGACATGCCAGTTCCACATTTTCTACCGCAGTCAGATTTGCCACCAGATTATAGAACTGGAAAACAAATCCGATATCGTGACGTCTGTAACGTATCAGCTCACGATTTTTCAGTTTTGCCACGTTCTTGCCATCAACAAGAATATCTCCACCTGTTGGGCTGTCCATTCCGCCCAGCATGTTGAGGATAGTAGTTTTTCCGGCACCACTCTGGCCAAGGATCGCCACCATCTCTCCTTCTTCAATTTCGAAGGAGCATTTTCTTACGGCATGAACCTTTACCTCTCCGCGATATTCTTTATCTACTGATTTAAATTCGATGTAAGCCATTTTCCACCTTCGTAATTGCAAAAATATAAGTTGCAATAAAACAAATAATATTCAGTATCAGCGGAACAACAATTGCTCCGTAATTATTTCCACTCTCGTAAACAAATGTCAGAAGATATGTTGGAAGATACTTTCCAATGCTGAGATAATTCATGATATCTGGCACGAAAAGCACGGTACCAATCATGGAGATGGCAGCTACAACGCCGCTGTTAAACCATGCTGACATAAGTATTGTAAAGTCCAGAATGAAGAAGACATTTAACCCGTGAAGAAGTGCAAGGAAGAATGCATTTCCAAATGGTAGATTCTGCTCCATAAATGTATTCGCAATAAAGTAGTAAACCATGTAGCTAAGGAAAACTGAAATGCCTGCAAGACATCCATAGACTACACATTTACCTATAAGAAAATCACGTCCGTTATAACCCTGCTCGATAGGGAGTATCCACTTGCCCTTCTTTCTCTCGCGAGGGATTATATTGTTGCAGACGAGGATTGTGATCAGCGAATAGAAGAAACCAATGTAGTACGAAAATACACCAAGGTTTTCTCTCACCATCTTTGGATAAAGTGTTCCCATTAGTTCTTCCAGAGACTGGATGTCGAAGCCCGGAAGCTCCGCCGTCAGATAATCAGGGATATCTGTGAAGATCACTGTGAATCCCATAATCATAACGCCAATTCCAAATGCAAGGATAAGGAACAGCGCCACCTTTCCGGTTCTGAGTACTTCTCTAATATCTTTCAAGATACAGCATTTAATATTCGTCATCATAAGCACACCTCCTGGAAAATAGAATCCAGTGAAACGGCTGCGCTGCTGATAGATGTAATCTCCTGGGAAAGATTTCCAAGTCCCTGGAGCACTTTCTGCTGACTGTTTATCTTTTCACTTTCATTTATATTTAGCCTTACTGTAACCGCATCCAGTTGTATTATATCCTGCGTGAACTGGTACAACTTATCCAGGTCTGGTTCAGATGCAAACTTTACTATCATGGCTGAATTTTCCTGACGACTCTTTGCCACATCTACCTCTCTCGCAATAACTCCGCGACTGAGGAAGCCTGCCTTATCGCAGATATTATCCATATCAGCCAGGATATGTGTTGAAAGGATGATTGTTCTGCCTTCATTCTTGAGTCTGAGAAGAATGTCCTTAACATCATTTCTTCCCGCTGGATCAAGGGCACTTGTTGGCTCATCCAGCAGGATTACATCTGGATTATTTACAAGGACCGCAGCAATACCAAGTCTCTGTCTCATACCACGGGACATAGTCTTTACCTTTGCACCCTTTGGAAGTCCTACTGTTTCCAGAAGCTTGTCCCTTCTTTCAGGATTTTTATTCATAAGTAAAAAGTCCAGATACTCATCAGTTGTGAGATATTCATAGAAAGCAGGAAGATCAGGAAGATATCCCACCTTCTTGTCGATGGTAAAGCTTCCGCCGTCTGCCTTCATGAGACCGGACATAATGTTCATAAGGGTTGTTTTCCCTGCACCGTTTCGACCAATCAGTCCGTATATGCTTCCATCATCAATCTGGAAGGATACCCCCTTCAGAACCTGATTCATGCCGAACGTCTTTTTGATGTCATTTAATTTAATCAATTGACCTTCTCCTAATTCTTTTTTTACCTTTATTTTTCTACTAAAAAAATAATAGATAATCAGCTTGTAGCCAATTATCTATTATATCATACATGCTATTTATTTTTGAACCTACATCTTATTAATTCTTCAGAAAGTCGCAAGCAGCTATAGCCGCATATGCACCATCTGAGCAGGCTGTTGCAACCTGTCTTAAGGTCTTTGCTCTGCAGTCGCCTGCAATAAATATTCCAGGAGTTCTGGTTGTGCAGATATCAGGAGTTACAAAGTAACCTCTTCCATCTATCTCAGCAACATTTGTAAATGCACCATTCTCTGGCACAAGTCCTACTGCAAGGAAAACTCCATCGCAGCTGACTTCTTTAGCTTCGCCATTCTCTTCATACTGAACACCTGTCAGCTTTCCGTCCTGAATGACATATGCCTTTATTTTTGTATTCACATGAGTTTCTACATTGCCACGTGACAGCACCTGATCCTGAAGCTTCTGATCTGCTGTGAAATAAGGCATATCCTGAAGGATAACAAGCTCCTTAACAATATCCACAAGAAGGCTTGATTCTACAAATGCAGAATTACCTCCGCCGATCATAACAACCTTTTTATCACGGTAGAAGTCACCATCGCAGACTGCACAGAAGCTGATACCACTTCCGATCAGATCCTGTTCGCCTTCAAGACCGAGAACTCTATGTGTTGTTCCAGTTGCCAGTATAACGGTTCTGCCTTCGTAAGAACCACCCTCCATAGTTCTTACGATAAAGGCATCCCCACTTTTTTCGATGCCCGTTACCTCTTCAATGGTAACCTCGGCGCCTTGGCCCATTGCCTGCTCCAGCATCTTATCTCCGAATTCATCTCCGCTTATGGAATCGAATCCTGGTATATTCTCCACCTTAGGAGAATTAACTATCTGACCACCGAATACTTCCTTTTCTATAACGAAAACGGATTTACCGTTTCTTAGTCCATATATTGCAGCGGTGAGCCCTGCAGGCCCACCGCCGACTACTATAATATCGTACATTTATTTTTCCTTATGCATTATGTGCTTTAAGCCACTCAGCTGCTGCATTAGCTCCCTCATATCTTGTTCCATCTGGATCAATGATAGTTGGTGTCTGCTGAATATTAAGCTCTCTTGCAACATCCATATTTTCAGAACAATTTACTTCACTGTACTCAACGTTAGCAAGTTTGAATCTCTGCTCAGCGCCCTTACATTTTGGACAATGATCCTTAACGTACATTGTAGGTACTTCAGCTCTGTTCTCTACCTTCTGCTCTGCCTCTGCAACCTGAGGTGCTGGTGCATTTTCAGCAACCTCTGAAGGCTCTTCGTAACCGATCTTCTTGATAGGACCATCATGTGTAAGCTTGCTAACCATAATATCGTACTCGCGACGATCCATGTACTCCTGAGTCTTTCCATCATTCCAGTTTTGGATAGGACGATAGTAACCAGTAATACGACTGTAAACCTCTGTCTTCTCGCCACATTCTGGACATACATAGACTTCACCAGTCAAATAACCGTGATTCTTACATACTGAGTATGTAGGTGACATTGTATAATATGGCAGTCTGTAATTCTCTGCTATCTTACGAACCAGATTTGCTGCCGACTTCCAATCTGGAAGCTTCTCACCAAGGAACGCATGGAATACTGTACCTGATGTATAAAGTGTCTGCAGATTATCCTGAACATCAAGAGCTGAGAAAATATCCTCTGTGTAACCAACTGGAAGATGTGATGAGTTGGTATAGTATGGAGTTCCATTCTCATTAGCTGTAATGATCTCTGGGAACTGCTCCTTATCATGCTTAGCAAATCTATATGTTGTTGACTCAGCAGGTGTTGCCTCGAGGTTGTAAAGGTCACCATACATTTCCTGATAATCACTGAGCTTCTCTCTCATATGATTGAGTACATCAGCTGCAAACTTCTGAGTCTCTACATGTGTAAGATCCTTGTGTAACCAGTTAGCATTAAGTCCCACTTCATTCATACCGATAAGACCGATAGTTGAGAAATGGTTGTTAAATGTACCAAGGTATCTCTTTGTATATGGATAAAGACCTGAATCAAGAAGCTTTGTAATAACCTCTCTCTTTGTCTTAAGTGATCTTGCTGAGATGTCCATGAGACGATCAAGTCTTGCATAGAAATCAGCCTCATCCTTTGCCTGATATGCAATACGTGGAAGGTTGATTGTAACAACACCAACTGATCCTGTTGACTCTCCACTACCGAAGAATCCACCTGACTTCTTACGAAGCTCACGAAGGTCAAGTCTCAAACGGCAGCACATTGAACGTACATCTGAAGGCTCCATATCTGAGTTGATGTAATTTGAGAAGTATGGAGTACCGTACTTAGCTGTCATCTCGAAGAGAAGCTTGTTGTTCTCTGTCTCATCCCAGTTGAAGTCCTTTGTGATTGAATATGTAGGGATTGGATACTGGAATCCACGGCCGTTTGCATCTCCCTCGATCATAATCTCGATGAATGCCTTGTTGACCATATCCATTTCCTTCTGGCAATCGCCGTAAGTAAAGTCAACCTGCTTTCCACCAACCCAGCAGTTCTCTTCCTTCATATCTCTTGGAACTGTCCAATCAAGTGTGATGTTAGTAAATGGTGACTGAGTACCCCATCTTGATGGTGTGTTTACACCGAAGATGAAGGACTGGATGCACTGTTTTACTTCCTTCTGTGTAAGGTTATCTACCTTTACAAATGGAGCAAGATAAGTATCGAATGATGAGAATGCCTGAGCTCCTGCCCACTCATTCTGCATGATACCTAAGAAGTTAACCATCTGGTTACAAAGAGTTGAAAGATGTCCTGCTGGAGCAGATGTTATCTTTCCAGGAACTCCACCAAGTCCTTCCTGAATAAGCTGTTTCAGTGACCATCCTGCGCAGTATCCTGTAAGCATGCTAAGATCATGGATATGGATATCTGCCTTTCTGTGTGCATCTGCTATTTCCTGATCATAAATTTCGCTGAGCCAGTAGTTAGCTGTGATAGCACCTGAGTTGGAAAGGATAAGTCCTCCAACACTATATGTAACTGTAGAGTTCTCTTTAACTCTCCAGTCATTAATCTGAAGATAGTTATCTACAATGTCCTTGTAGTTGAGCATTGCATTCTTAACGTTACGAACTTTCTCACGCTGCTTACGATAAAGGATATAAGCCTTAGCAACCTCTGTATATCCAGCCTCTGAGAGAATCTTCTCAACGCTATCCTGGATATCTTCCACGGAGATAACATCATTCTTAATCTTATCCTCGAAATCGCTTGTAACTCTGAGAGCAAGCATATCGATAACACTTGGATGATACTGCTTTTCGCATCCCACAAATGCCTTCTCGATTGCAGCACTGATCTTCGCTACATTAAAATCAACTGTTTCACCATCTCTTTTTACCACTCGGTACATGTAAAGTAACCTCCCCTTTAATAAATATTAGTTTAAGAATTCATTTTCACATAAAACGAGCCACTAGATGTAGACCGTCTATAAGAAGATACCACTAATAGGTCCTCGTGTCAATATATAGTGTGATATTTTTTTACAAAACACTATATATAGTGGTAAAAGGCATTAAAAAACCAACCGCCTCAGGATAAAAGCCCTTATTTTTCAACGGTTGGCTCTTTATGGAAACCACTATATCTAGTGGTTAGGGCTCCAAACGCCCTATTTCTCTAATGTTTCAGGTTTTGGCGCCGATTTAGTCCACATCTACGCCTCTAATTTCTATATTTTTTACATGTGGAGCTACTATAGATTTAAATATTTCAAGCTTCTCTGGGCCATATGCTTCCAGTCCGGAATAATGGACTGTTTCTCGATCCACAAAACTCTGCAGATAATAATTTTCAGCCCCATCAATCCACTCAGCTATACCCCTGAAGGAATCCTCGTCATGGAACTGTTTTACAACAGTAGTCCTAAACTCATAGATTACATTTCCTTCTAATAAGAAAGAAACAGTTTCTTCTAATTTAGAAATATCGAAATTTGGAACACCGATAGTTGTGCCATATCTCGCTTTATCATTCTTTATATCTACTGCCACATAATCAACAAGGCCGGCTCTCACAAGTTCCTTCAGCCTGTCAGGATGATTTCCATTCGTATCCAGCTTGACCTTAAAGCCCTTGTCCTTTATTCCCTGTATGAACTCTGGCATACCCGTCCTGAGAAGCGGTTCTCCGCCCGTTATGGCCACGCCATCCAGGAGACCTACCCTTTTATCCAGAAACTTGTAGAATTCATTCTCGTCCATGATAACAGGCGTAGAAGGGTCAAGAATGTCCCAGTTGTGACAGAACGGACACCTGAAGTCGCATCCGCCAAGAAACACTGTGCACGCCACCTGTCCCGGAAAGTCCAGCAGCGTCATCTTTTGCAAACCATGTATCTTCATAATACACACCTCTTTCCAATATGCTACTTAACTTACCACCTGCTTTAGAATAAGTCAACGGGACCAGGTCCCGTTGACTCCTTTTATGGAAGAGACGCTATGTCTTTATTCTACATCCTGAAGGGCGTCGTAGTTTTCTTCGCCTGTACGGATTTTAACAACTCGGCTTACTGGGTAAACGAAGATCTTACCATCACCGATCTTACCAGTATAGAGTGTCTTCTTAGCTGTTTCGATTACGCTCTCAACAGGAATCTTACTTACTACAACTTCCAGCTTGATCTTAGGAAGCAGTGTTACGTTCATCTCAACTCCACGGTATTTTTCACCGGTACCCTTCTGGATACCGCAACCACTTACCTGAGTTACTGTGATACCTGTTACACCAAGTGCATTCAGTGCCTTCTTGATTTTGTCGTATCTTGAAAGCTTTGTAATGATAACTACCTTATTAATACCTGTATCTGCAACGATACCTGCCTTAGCCATATCATCTGCTGCATTTACAACAGGGACAGATGCATTCTTCTTAGCCTCACTTGCCTCTTCATAAGATTCAACACCAAGGCTTGTATTTTCGTTCTCAACCATCATTGCACTAGACATATCCACGATACTGAATCCTGAATAAGCAGATGAAAGACCGTGCTCAGTTGAATCGAGACCTTCAAGCTCTTCTTCCTCAGAAACTCTAAGTCCGAAGATAGCTTTGATTATGCTAAATACAATCGTCATCGTTACCGCTGTCCAAGCAGCTACTGCTGCAAAACCAAGTAACTGAATTCCTAAAAGATGGAATCCGCCGCCGTAGAAAAGACCGTTAAGTGTGTCATTTCCAGGAGCTGTTGTTGTTGCAAAAAGTCCAGTTGCGATTGTTCCCCAGATACCGTTCATCATATGAACTGCTACAGCACCAACAGGATCGTCGATGCGGAGCTTGAAGTCGAGGAACCAAACTGCGAATACTACCAGAAGTCCTGATACAGCACCGATTACTATTGCGCCAAATGCATCTGTTACATCACAAGGAGCTGTGATTGCTACAAGACCTGCAAGTGATGCGTTAAGACACATTGAAACATCAGGCTTACCATATTTTAACCATGTAAAGATCATACATACTACAGTTGCGATTGAAGGTGCGATTGTTGTTGTTACGAATACAGATGCAAGCTGATCTGTTGATGTACAAGCTGCTCCGTTGAATCCATACCATCCAAGCCAGAGGATGAATACACCCAGTGCACCGATTACCAGGTTATGTCCTGGGAATGCATTCACTTTTACTATCTTGCCATTTTCATCTTTCTCAAATTTACCTATACGAGCACCAACCATCTTTGCTCCGATGATTGATGAGATACCACCTACCATGTGGATTGCACATGATCCTGCGAAATCATGGAATCCTAACTTTGCGAGCCAGCCGCCGCCCCAGATCCAGTGTGCTTCTACTGGGTAGATAAGTGCTGAAATTACTGCTGAATATACGCAGTAGCTGAGGAACTTAGTTCTCTCTGCCATAGCACCAGAAACGATTGTTGCTGTTGTTGCACAGAATACAAGGTTAAACACGAAGTTTGACCAATCAAAATCTGCATAAGCAGTGAAAATATCAAAACCAGGTTTTCCGATAAGACCCATCATATCTTCACCTAGTAATAAACTAAAACCGATAAGGATGAAAACACAGCATCCGATACAGAAATCCATCAGGTTCTTCATTATGATGTTACCTGCGTTCTTCGCTCTAGTGAAACCCGTTTCAACCATCGCGAATCCGGCCTGCATCCAGAATACCAGTGCCGCTCCAATAAGAAACCATACCGCAAATACATTATCATTCACGAAACTCATTACTTCTTCTGTCATAACTTTAACTCCTTTTTGTTACTTTATATAATCCTTTGGATCACATTTAAAAAGGCGCCTCAGTTTTTATTTCAAAACCAAGACGCCTTTGCCTTTATAAATTATTTAATTTGATTCCAAAATTATTTAACACTGAATAATAACTGTCCATAGCTTGGGAATGGCCAATCTTTCTGAGATGTAAGCATTTCAGCTTCATCTACATAACCACGAAGTGTTTCCATTGAAGGAAGCATTTCGTCTCTTACAAATGCTGATGACTCGAATACATCATCTAATGACTTGAACTTATCAAGATCATCCTCAAGAGCCTTTACAGAATCTAAAATGTGATCTGTAAGTTCTGAAAGCCTTTCCATAGTTGATACTTCATAATTGCATTTAACATTTGCACTTACTGACTTCATAAGAGATGTTGTCTCAGCAAGTCTGAAGAGGTATCTCTCAATTGCCGGAAGGTAGTTCTTACGAACCATATCAACCATTGTATTACCTTCGATATTTACTGTCTTTACATAGTTCTCAAGCATGATCTCGCATCTTGACTGGAGCTCTGCCTCAGTAAATACCTTATGTTCCATAAGCATCTTCTTATTCTTCTCATCAAGGAGATGTGGCATTGCATCTGCAGTGGTCTTAAGATTTGAAAGACCTCTTACTTCAGTTGCTTCCTTAATCCACTCTTCTCCATATCCATTTCCATCGAAGAGAATTCTCTGATGATCTGTGATAACTCTCTTGATGAGGTCATGAAGTGCAGTTTCAAAATCAGCTGCACCTTCGAGTTCGTCTGCATATTGCTTAAGGCTTTCTGCAACAGCTGCATTCAGCATGATGTTGCAGCATGCAATACTGTTTGAAGAACCAAGAGATCTGAACTCGAACTTATTTCCTGTAAATGCAAATGGTGAAGTTCTATTTCTATCAGTTGTATCTCTGCTGAAGCTTGGGATTGAATGAACTCCCAGCTTCATAACCACATCCTCTGTTCCCTCATAAGGCTTATCTTCTTTAATAGCCTCAAGGATAGCTGAAAGCTCATCACCAAGGAATACTGAAATGATAGCAGGTGGTGCTTCGTTAGCTCCAAGTCTGTGGTCATTTCCAGCAGTTGCAACTGACAGTCTCAGAAGATCTTGATAATCATCTACCGCCTGGATTACTGCACAAAGGAAAAGCAGGAACTGTGCATTTTCATATGGTGTCTTTCCAGGTGACAGTAGGTTGATTCCTGTGTCTGTTCCGATGGACCAGTTGTTATGCTTACCTGATCCGTTAACTCCTGCGAATGGCTTCTCATGTAAGAGACAAACCATACCGTGGCGAGATGCAACCTTCTTCATAATCTCCATTGTTAACTGGTTGGAATCTGTTGCCACATTTGTTGTGGAATAGATTGGTGCCAGCTCATGCTGTGCAGGAGCAACTTCGTTATGCTCTGTCTTAGCAAGGATTCCAAGCTTCCAAAGTTCTTTATTTAAGTCCTCCATAAACTCATTTACACGAGGCTTGATAACTCCGAAGTAATGGTCATCCATTTCCTGTCCTCTTGGTGGCATTGCACCGAAGAGTGTTCTACCTGTATAGATTAAGTCAGGACGCTTGTTAAATACTTCTTGATCAATCAGGAAGTATTCCTGCTCAGGTCCTACGCTTGTTCTAACATAATTAGCTTCTGTTCCGAAAAGCTTCAGGATTCTCTTTGCTTGTCTATTAATAGCTTGCATTGATCTGAGAAGTGGTGTCTTCTTATCAAGCGCTTCACCTGAGTATGAACAGAAAGCTGTTGGAATGCAAAGTGTGTGGTCCTTGATAAATGCAAATGAAGTTGGGTCCCATGCTGTATAACCTCTTGCTTCAAATGTTGCTCTCAGTCCTCCTGATGGGAAGGATGAAGCATCAGGCTCACCTTTGATAAGTTCCTTACCGGAGAACTCCATCAGAACTCCGCCGTCTGGAGAAGGTGATATGAAACTATCATGCTTCTCTGCAGTAACTCCTGTAAGAGGTTGGAACCAATGAGTAAAATGTGTTGCTCCATTCTCAATAGCCCAATTCTTCATTTCCTCAGCAACTGCATCTGCAACCTGCTCATCCAGTCGAACGTTTTCATCGATGGTTTTCTTGAGTGATGCATATACATCGTCTGAAAGTCTTGCTCTCATTACTCTGTCATCAAACACGAGTGATCCGAAAAGCTCTGGTACATTTTGATTTTCCATATCGTTTCTCCTTTTTTTCTAGTGCATTCTCAAGTCGCTTCACAACTTGGAAAAAACAGAAAAGGCGCCTCAGAGAATTATTCTCTAAGACGCCATTGTCTTTCGCACTTGTTCTTTTATGGTTTCACACTTTACTCCGTTAAATCGAATTTGTCAATACCTTTTTTTCAAAAATTTTTTTTGTTATAAGTCATTTTTGATAATGTCCTATTAAACCACAAATGAAAATGTCCCAATGTGGTATACTATCCTCTCACTTGAGAGGAGGATATGATGAGGAGAATTGACTTAAATATGGATGAACAAA